>FWPU01000092.1_pt1 | contig 268707 bp, 249 predicted proteins | sample 2228361 | NCBI WGS metagenome assembly FWPU01 (sample SAMEA103939777, study PRJEB20133) | metagenome
TGGCGAGTGGCAACCTCTGCCTCCCGCATCTGATGCGCTTATCTTGCACCTTGAAAAGTCCATAAGATAGCGGGCGAAAGACAGTTGCTACGGCAAATTGGACGAACGCCCGTTCATGAAACGCCCACGTGAATTGTAGGGTCCGTTCCCCGAACGGACCGAATGCCGTTACGCCGCAACGCGGGCATACTCCCGCGAAAATAAACGCCAACGCCGTGAATCGCCAAAATGACGTCGCCCGGCGCGCGCCCGCGAACGAACCGTGCCGGGTCCGTTCTCGGCGTGCAACCCCCGAAGGCGGCTTAGGTTCTATAGCCGTAAGCTGGGGTAGTTTATAAGGCGTCGGCGTTTGGAATAATAACCCCCGTCGAAAGGAGAAACTTTGCCTGAAGCTGATATTCGGACGTACCTTGGGCTGTTGCTCCGCAACTTCAAATGGATCCTCCTCGGCACCATCGCTTGCATAGCCGTAGCCGCGCTGGTAACTGTCTACACCCCTCCCCTTTATGAGGCATCGACGCTTGTCTTGGTAACCGAACGCCAGCCGACCGAAAAAGCCGAATTGAACTACGGATCGTACGAAGGCCTTTTGATGAGCGAGAGGCTGGCTAAAACCTACAGCGAGATGATGATGACCAAAGCGGTAGCTGCCGAAGTCATAAAAAGGCTGAGTTTGAACCTATCCCCGACGGAGCTTTCATCAAAGATAACGGCGGAACCGGTCCAAGAAACCAACCTGATCAGGCTGACGGCGACCGATGGCGATCCGCGCCTTGCCCAAAAAATCGCCAGGATGACCGTCAAAGTGTTTTCCGAAGAGCTCACGGCATTCAAATCCGTCGATGAAACGGATACTTCCTCGGGAGGCCACTTTATCAAAGTAAACGTCGTAGAGCCAGCGGCTTTGCCTGCAAAACCCGTGCGGCCGAAACCATTGCTCAACATGCTCTTGGCGCTCCTCGTCGGCGCGGTCGTGAGCTCGAGCGCGGTCATAACCGCCGAATATCTCGACGTATCGATAAAGAGCTCTGAGGATCTCGAGCGGGCGATCGACGTCCCCGTTCTGGGATCGATACCGTGCAATTCCAAAAGAAAAGATGCGCACGCAATATCGAGACACCCATCGATGATCGCCGAAGCCTATCGCACTCTCAGGACGAACCTCCAGTACTTCGATTGCAACGGAAAGCTGAAGATCATCGCCATCACGAGCGCCGTCCTAGGAGAGGGAAAGACGACCGTGTCGTGCAACCTGGCTTCGGTGATAGCGGAGAGCGGAAAACGCGTGATCCTGCTGAGCTGCGATCTCAGGCGACCGAGGGTCCACGAGATCTTTCGCATATCTAACGACGTCGGTTTATCGAACGTCCTTATCGGAATGGCGGACCTGGAGGACGTCCTGGTCGCCTCGGACGAAACGGCGCTTCTTCGAATCGTTCCCAGCGGCCCGATCCCTCCCAATCCCGTCGAGCTGCTTTCGTCGCGGCGGATGAATCGCGCGTTGGAGCGAGCAAAAGAGCTCGCCGACATCGTCCTTCTCGATTGCCCACCGGTGCTGCCCGTAACCGATGCCGCCGTTCTGGCCCCTTGGGTGGACGGCTTTCTTCTGGTGGCGCAAGCCAACAAGACCGACCGCAACGCGATCGCCAGAGCCGAAGACGCGCTCGGCAAGGTTTCCGCCAGAATTTTGGGGACCGTGCTCAACTGCTCGAAACCGGCCGCTCGCTATGGCTCGTACGGTTATTACGGGGAACCGAACGGGGAAAGAAAGCTGAGAGAAACGAAGAAGAGCTACGCGTAGAGGACCAAAGCGAGGACTTCTATAGACACCGGGGGAGTGGATGCCGTCTCAGATGTTCGCGCGCCCATATCTCAAAGCCGAATGCGCGCCGGAATCGAGAAGGCTCCTGAGGATCGCGATGATTCCATCTGCTGCCGTCCTCGCCGGACTTCTCGCGCTTCTGAACCCGGGCGTTTCCCTCGCGACGATGGGAGCGTCCGTTCTCGTCGCGTCCCTGGTTTCCGCCAGGAACAAACTTCTCTTCCTCCTTCTTTTGGCCGTATGGTACCTGCCTGGCCAGACGGCCCCTGGTGGATTATTGGAATCTTACACCTATTTTAGATGGATCGGCGTTCCCCTGACGCTGTCGATCGCTATGGCCTACTTCGCCGAAATCGCCATCGAAAAAAAGAAGCTTCAAGCGACCGAGATGGCCTTGCCGATGTTCGCTTTTTTTCTTATCGCCAGCGCATCTACTCTGCTCAATGGAACCGGTTTTCTCGGGCTCGCGTCCATCCTGGCGTTGTATCTGCGCTATCCCCTCCTTTTCATCGCGATCGCAAACTCGAACTTGAGAGAATCCGACGTCGCTTCCCTCGTCAAATTTTTTCTGCTCCTTTCCTTCGTTCAAATTCCGGAAATACTTTGGAGGTATTTCGCCCTGAACGCCAAATGGGATGACTTGAGCTGGACGCTCGGACCCTGGGGTACGTTTCCGCTCGGGGTTTACTGCGTCTCTTCCGCGTGCCTTCTCGCCGGTCGGATGGTCGAGGGCAGGTTCAAACCGCTCACACTCATGGGCATACCGCTTCTGCTGATTCCGGCTCTTTTGGGAGAGATAAAATCCCTGCTGATCTCGGCGCCCATCTGCGCCCTCGCCGTCCTTTTATACCCGTGGCGCCGTCGCAAAATTGCGGCCGGGAGGCTTGTCGCCGCGTTCGCCGCGATCGCGGCGGCCATCGCCATCTTCTTAGCGTGGAGCTTCTTCTGGGGAGCTAACGATGAGCTGAATCCATGGATCGCGAAATTGGGAAAAATTGCGTCGGGCGATCCTCGGAACGTCGATTTCTCCCGCGTAAACCGACTCGGTTGGACGATCGACGCCGCATCGAAACTCGCTTCCGAGAAAGCCATCCTGCTCGGTCAAGGTCCGGGTAGCAGCCTTTCGGGAACTTTAACGGGCGAACCCGGCAGACTGGCATCGCCGAACTCGCAGACTGGAAAGACGCAAATTTCGGCGATGCTTTACGACGTTGGAGTTCTGGGTCTTGGCGCTTTCCTTTTCCTGCTTTTCGCCGTTCTCAAGCAGATTCTCAAAGCCGCTCGGACCCTCGATGAAAGCGCCGATAAATCGCTCGTCTACGCCATGCTCGGCATCTGGGTCTTCTACGTCCTCCTCGGACCGCAATACGACCTCGTTTGGCGCTCGGATGCCGCGTCTTTCCCCTTTTGGGTTTTCGCGGCCGGCTCGCTTCTCGCCATAAGGGGTCGGTCGAGGACTGCGGTGAGCGGGAGCAGATCTGGAGGAGAAATTGAGAATACTGTTTTTGCCTAACTGGCGCGTCGAGAGAGGCGCGAAGCCGACGGACGGAAGGAGTCCGAACACCTACCCAGGGCCGAGGGATTATTGGTTTTTCAAACACTGGCCGGGAGCGGAGGTGGACGTCATCGATGCCGGGCCGGCCCTCCTCGCCGGATTCGAAGAAAGGCTTTTGCGGTTCTACGCGCTCCAAGCCCTGCGAGCGCTACCCGGATTATCGAATTACGACCTGATCGTTTCCCACGGCGCCCAAAGCGCGGTCCTCCTCGCAGCGATCAGGGCGGCCGCCGGCATCTCGAAACCGCCGCATATCTTGATCGACGTCGGTTGCTTGGCAGCCGGGCGCTCCGATTGGCTCGAACTGACGCCCATCAGGTTTGCTCTCAAATCCGTTTCGGCCATCGTCTATCACGCCGGCGTTCAAAGGTCCTTTTACGATCGATACTTGCCGGAAATCGGAAGCAGAGCTCACTTCGTCCCGTTTGGAGTCGATCCGGACTTTTTTGAGCCGATGGAGCTGGAAGAAGAAAACTGCATCCTCAGCATAGGTTATCGCTTTAGGGATTGGGACACTCTCGTTAAGGCCTTCCGCCCTCTTTCGCACAAAACTCGGTTGAGGATCGTCGGCCGCAGGGGCGCACTCGACTGCCCAAACATCACCTTCGAACCGTGGGTATCCATAAACGAGCTGAAAGAGCTCATGGCTCGCAGCAGGGTGATAGCGCTTCCCCTACCGGAAAAGAAATTCTCTATCGGACAGACGACGTTGCTCGGGGCGATGTCCATGGGCAAGGCGGTCGTGACCACGACTTCGTCGGGGATAGCCGACTACGTGGAAGATGGAGTTAACTGCTTGGCCGCCGAGGTCGGTGATTGGAAAACGTTCGGCCGAAAAATGGCTTTGCTTCTTGAAGAGCCGGAATTCGCGGCTGAGTTGGGGCGAAAAGCCAGGGAGAGCGTCGTCTCTCGATTCAGCGAGCGGAGAATGGCGGAAGAGATTTTTCGCTTGGCGAAAGCCCTCACCGGCCGCGAAGTCGGCGCCGAGGCGCCCTACCCGCAAGAGACAAAGCATCCGAAAGGATTCGCCGGCGCAAGTCGGACGGGAATTGCGGATGCGGGACCTTCGGCCGTCGAAACTTCGATTTCCTCGGAAACGAAAGAAAAACCCGCGATGGGAGATCGTCAAAGATGAGAGCTACGGACGCCGTCATAGCCGTGACGTATCGATGCAATTCTCGCTGCGCGATGTGCGATATTTGGAAAACTAGTGGGAGCGAGGAGCTCGCCCCCGAGCGCTATCGCGCGCTGCCGTCAACGCTCAAGAACGTAAACATTACGGGCGGAGAGCCTTTTCTGCGAAACGATCTGCCGGAAATCATCTCCGCGATCCGCGAAAGGTGCCCCGGGGTTCGCCTCGTCATATCGACAAACGGATTCTTGACCGAAAGAATCGTTCAAGCGGCCAGATCTTTCCCCCCCCTCGGGATACGGGTTTCCATCGATGGACCCGGCGCCCTCCACGATCAAATTCGCGGAGTCAAAGGGGCATATGAGCGCGCCTTGAGGACGATAGCGAAACTGAAGGAAATGGGCCATCGAGACCTCGGAATATCCCTCACGGCGTCCAAGCTCAACGCGGGCAAGCTCTCCGAGGTGAAGGAGCTGGCGGACGCGCTCGACGTGGAATTCACCTGCACGGTCGTCCACAGTTCTTCCATCTACTTCGGAGACGCGACCGACCTCTCTCCGGGCGAAGAAATAGCCGCGGAGCTGGAAAGAATCAGGGATTCCCACCTGCGGTCGCCTCGCGTGAAGGACTGGTTCAGGGCTTATTACGTCGAAGGATTGGCGGCGCACGCCGCGGGGAAGCCGAAGGCGATCCTCTGCAGAGCCGCAAGGGGCTCTTTTTTCATGAATCCGTCGGGCGAGGTGTACGCGTGCAATGTTCTGAACAGAAAGTTGGGGCACATTCGAAAGGGAGGACCTTTCGTCGGCGATCGAGAGACGCTGAGCTTCATCGCAAAATGCCCGATGCGGTGCTGGATGATCTGCACCATCGCCCCGGCGATGCGTCGGAACCCATTTCCGGCGCTCGCTTGGATCGTCAAGAGAAAGCTGGAGACCGCGCTGCCGCGCTCGGTCGCCGCCATCCGCAGACCGGAATTCGAAGCTCCGGACGGCGCCGCGGCGGAATTTAAAAAAGAGGGCTGAATCCTCCGCCGACGTTACCTCGAAGCATAATAGGCATTGATTCCGTTGACGATCCCTTGAGCTTCCTTCTGGCGCCCGTCGGCGCTCATCAGGAAAAGGGCGTCCGAATAATTCGTGAGAAAGCCGCCTTCGGTTATAACGCCGGGCATATTCGTATGCGTCGTCTGATACAAGTCGCCCCGGGGTACGGCTCCTCTATTGGCGAATCCGGTCGCTGCGGACACGCCGGCCGCGATCTTCGACGCCAGGAGCTTCCCTTCGGAAGACTGAGGGCCGTAGAGCCCCATGGCGCCCTCGTCCGCCGGGTTAAGCGACGTGTTGTGGTGGATGCTCACGTAAATATCGGCGTTATTTGAGTTGGCCACGTTCACCCTCGCCATCAGCTCGTCGTAGTCGTCGTAATAACCGTTGCCATTGAGGTCGGCAAAAGTCGCGTTTACATCGGTATCGGTCGTCCTCGTCGTGATAACTCGATACCCCTGGGCGAGCAGCAAATCGCGCACCCTTAACATCACGTCGAGGTTTACCGCTTTTTCGATCAACCCGTTGCCGATTCCCCCGGGATCGGTGCCCCCGTGACCTGCGTCCAATACCACCAGCTTGTACTGCCTAGTAAACCCGCCTCCGGGTTTCAGATACTTGGGTTCGGGGCCGTTCCTGACGAGCATCGTTTTGGTGGCGTCCCAATATCCAGCTTTGGACATCCAGCCCGGGTAAGCGTAGAGACCGGATTGCCCCATCTTGAAGATGTATAGTCCGGATGTTCCGGATCCGTAATCGTAGAAAGCCGCAATCTCGCCCTTGCCGTCGCCGTCGTAATCCCCCGCCGTCAAACGGGACTTGGAAAGGTCCCAATAAGGCGTTTGGAAGATATCGGCCGGCCCGGCCAGCTGGGTGCCGTTCCAAGTAAAGAACCATATCCTCGCGATCGAGCCACCGTAGTCGTAAAAAGAGGCTATTTCCTCTTTTCCATCTCCGTTGAGATCTACGGCCACGGGCTTGGCGTGCGACTGTTCCCAGTACGGGCTGAACCAGATCGGCACGGCCCAAAAATCGGGCGATGCGTTGAAGAGCCAGGCGCCGGTTTTTCCGCCGCCGTAGTCGTAGAAGGCCACCACTTTGTCGTGGCCCGACCCATCGACATCCACGACGACCGGCGACATTCTCGAGGCATCCCAGTATGGGCTAAGCCATACCTGAGCCGGAAGGAACGCCGATCCGGTATAGGCGAATAGGAAAGCCCCAGTCCTGCTGCCGCCGTAGTCGTAAAAAGCGAGCACCTCATCTCGACCATCCGCATTGAAGTCGCCCGAAAGAAAAGAAGCTCGATTGACGTCGAAGTTGCCTATGCCGCTCTTCCACCAAAGCGCGGGGGCCGATGAGGTCCCAAAGGATTTGAACATCCAGGCGGCCGCCGTGCCTCCGCCGTAATCGTAAAAAGCCATCGCGTCCTCTTTACCGTCCCCATCGAAATCCCCATAAACGAACTTCGCTCGATTGGCGTCGAAATAGCCGGGTCCGGAAAGCCACATCCGCCACGGCGAGAACGATCCGCCGGAGGAAAGAAAGGTCCAATTCCCCGCCGTCGCCGCGCCGTAATCGTAGACCGCTATGACGTCCGCTTTCCCGTCGCCGTTGACGTCGCTCCTCTTCGCCTTTCCCGACACGGGAGGCAAGTAGACGGCAACGCCCGGAGAACTTATGGAGGTAAACCACGTGCTCTTGATGTTCATCGAGCCGAGCCTGGTCCTGAACTCCGTCCCGGCCATCGTCACGATGGTGCCGTCATTCTTGAATATCCGCATCGTTTTAGCCCTGGGCGAAAAACCCGTGTCCCCTACCTGAATCTCCCTTATCCCCGAGATGCCCAACGCAGCCTCCAATGCCGCCCTGGAAACCGAATAAGTCCACCCCGGATCATCGTTCGGCGAACCGCCGTTCGAATCGGCGTCCGAAATTCCCCTGAGATATGGATAGGCCGCGGAGAATACGTTCTCGCTGTTTTCCGTTTTGCCACCGCTTGAAGAGAAATAAAGAGCCGAAATTGGGGTTCCGCCGTAGGTCGCCACGATTCCGGACGTGCCGTTTACGGCATTTACCCAGTTTATACCGTAAACGGCTTCTGCCTCTTTTTCATATCCGTTATAAACTTGGCTTCTCGTATCGTCATAGACGTCGAAATCGCCGGGAGAACCCAGTCTCGCGTAGGCGTACGTTCTCGCAGCGACCGCTTGCGCTTTAAGCGCCTCGATTGGCCAGCTTGAAGGCATCTCCGCGATCCCCCTCAAGTAAACCTCCAAGCCGAGAACGTTTACGACCTTAAGCGCGGATCCATCGGCCATAACCCTGAGCTGGCCATAATACCGCTTTCCATCCAGCCTCGCGAGCGGGCCTACGCCGAAGGTGCCCGGATCTATGCGAATGGGACCCGCGAAATTGCCGACCGAAATCGCGCTTCCTGCCGATGTCCAGGTCACGGCGAAGCGCCCGCTCGACAGCCTGGTTATTCCGATCGAATCGTTGGCGCCGGCATTGACCACGGTGGCGCCGCTGGCCTCGTCGATCACCCTGTAAGAGCCCAACGTCGCGATTGAAACGGATGTTTGACCGTTAACCAACAAAACCCTTATCGCCTTATCTCCCGTCTGAAGCGGCGATAAAGAGATGCCCGTGTAATACCGCTTGAGTATGCGATCATAGCTCCACCCTTGGGACGCGTATCCTTTCGCCCCGTATTGACTCATCCCGACGCCGTGCCCGAATCCCTTGCCCTTAAAAACGAAGGGATCTTCGGCCCCGGCGGATCCGGGGAAAATCGGTAAAGCCAGGGATAGCAAAAGCACCGAGGAGATGATCAAAGAAAGGAGGGCGTGGTGCGTTTTTTGCTTCAACGTTAATACCCCCAGGAGCGTTATGCGACTAAGATTTTAGCAGCTCCCAGGGATAGTTGCAAACCGCTTAACTTCTTGAGTTCCGGCTCGCGAGGTCCCTTCCGACGATAACGATCACCGATGAACCGCCGAGCCGATCGGGGACTATCTCCCCCAAACCCAAAGCGTCGTATACCCTTTTGGCCTTATCGAAGCTTTCCGGGCTGGCGAGTATCTGAGTGCGGTTATAGGCAAAGCTATCGGCGTTGCTCACGACGCCGACGGTGAATCCTTTAAGCCTCAACTTTTCGGCCACCGCTTGCCCCTGCCCGCCGATCCCGCTTCCATTTTGGACGTCGACCACGATATCGGCGTTCGCCAATTCCCGCTCGGTCGTTCCCGATTCCAACGGCTCGTCGTTTTGCGCCCTGTCGAGAAGCTCCGCGACCCTCTCCTCGTCGGGAATGACGTAGCTGACGCCGTCGATCGTTTTCGGCGTTCCCGGTAAAGTGGCCATCCTGACGTTCTCTCGGGGGATCGACCTCAGAAGTTGACCGTAGGAAAGCATCTCTCGAAGTCCCAGCCCGGAATCCGTCCGAACGTTGTCGGCCACTATTTCAGCCAGCTGCGGAAGCTTCGCGAGAGATGCTGGCCTTACGACTTTTTCGAAGACGGCCCTCAGGAATTGCTGCTGGCGCTTCGTCCGCCCGAAATCGTCGTCGACGTGCCGCACCCTTACGAATTTTAGAGCTTCTTCTCCATCGAGGTGCTGGATGCCGCGCGGAAGTTTGAGGTTTATCTCCGGATCGTAGAGATATTTCTTGCCGTTGGGAGGCTGCACGTCTATATCGATGCCGCCCAGCGTATCCACCAAGCGCTTGAAACCCTGAAAGTCAACCTCCACGTAGTGATTTATCTCGAAGCCCGTGAAATCCCTGACCGTTTCGATCGCCAGCTCCGGCCCGCCTTCCGCGTACGCGGCGTTGATTTTGTCCATGCCGACGCCCGGAATCCGAACCCTCATATCGCGCGGTATGGATAGGAGCGTGGCCACCTTTTTTTCCGGGTTGACCCTCAAAACCATCAGAGTATCGCTGCGGCCCCTGTCTGAGCCCCTGGTATCGCTTCCGAGTATCAGAAAAGTGACGGGCTTCTGCGGCGCCGGACCGGGAAGAACGATTTCTTTACCGCGGCTGCCCCTTCCGTGGAGCTTGTTTTCGATCGCCTTGCCGTAGAGGTATCCGGCCGCGCCCACGGCGACCATGAGCGCCAAAAATAAAAAGAAGCTCCAGCGCAGGGTTCCACTCTTTTTTTCCTCTTTAGCTCTGTGTTTTCCCGCCATCTGAACTTACCCAGCAGTCGAATCTACCACAACGGCTCGACGACCGCAACGAACCTAATCGCCCGCCCGAGCTCGCGCCGCCCCGATCGGGCGCGGCGACAAAACCCACACCGCAAATACCCTCAAACGCGAAACGAAAACACTCGGCGGGGTTCGGAACTGCGCTAATACGCACCCCTTCCGGTCAGAACCTGCTTAACCGTAAGGAGCAGTATCTTCAGATCGAACGCCAGCGACTGGTTCGCGACGTACTCGAGATCCAGCCTCATCAAATCATCGAAGCTCACATCGGTGCGGCCGTTGATCTGCGCCCAACCCGTCAAACCCGGCTTCACCTCGAGGCGCCGAAGCTGCTCTCCCTTGCAATGCTCGATTTCGGCCGGGATGAGCGGGCGGGGACCGACTATGCTCATGTCGCCGACCAAAATGTTGATCAGCTGCGGAAGTTCATCCAAGCTGGTGAGACGCAAAAATTTGCCGAATGGATAAATTCTGGGATCTTCCTTGAGCTTTACGAAGGGTTCGGTGCGCCGCTTGAATTCGGGGAGGCTCTCGAGCACATCCTCCGCATCGGTCCGCATGGTTCTGAACTTGATGACCTTGAAGACCCTTCCGTTCTGACCTATCCGCTTTTGATGGAAGAAAACCGGCCCCGGTGAGGCCAGCTTGATCCCGATGGCGATGAGGAGCATTATCGGAGAAAGCAAAAGAAGGGCGACCGCCGAAATGGCGATATCGCCGATGCGCTTGACTATCGGATAGAAACCGGTTCTGTTGACCTCCGCCTCGGTGCCCTCGACGTAATGAGCCCTCTGCTCACCTATCGCGGCTCCGAACATCAAGAGAGCCAAAACGGTCAAGAGGCCGATCACCTTGATCTCCAACGCGAACGGAAGCGTTGCCCTGAGCGGGAGAGCGTAATAAATCAAGCGGAACAGCGCGTACCCCAAAAGGCTGTAAAGCCATCCGTCAACCCTTGCCCGCCAGCCAGCCCAGTATCCGCACAGAAGCACCGACGCATAATGGGCGCTTATCAAGAGGAGCACGGCTATGGGATTATGAGGATCAAGGGCTTTGTAAACTGCGGCGAAGGTCATAAAAACTAAAAAGGCCAAAACGCCCGATTCTATTATGGCCCGAACCCTCGTCAGCATACCGCTCCTTCTGCAGAACTTAGCCAAGTGATAGTTTAGTCGCCGGGTTTCGTTCCATCAACGACAACCGGTCGGAGTGCGATCAGCCATCGAGGACGTCCACGAAGCGCCCATCCGCCTCCAGCGAGCGCTGAGCCGCCTCAAGAACGCGCACGACCTTAAGCCCGCTCTCTCCGCCGGTCCTCGGCTCGAGATCGTCCCTTATGCACTCGATGAAATGGGTGCATTGGTTCCTGAGGGGTTCGGACAACTGAAGGTTCGGTATCCAGATGTCGCCGTATCGATAAGCGAGCTGAAAGCTTCCGAAATCCTCGAACTCCCTCTCGGCGCGAGGGTTGTAATCCACCCCTCTGTCCAATACTCTTATCTTTTCAACGCCTTGCAAATCATCGAAAACGGCCATCTTCTGATCGCCGATAACGGTCACCCGGCGGATTTTTTCCGGATCGAGCCAGGATACGTGGATCGACGCGATCACGTCGTTCTCGAACTCCAGAAGCATAAAAACGACATCCTCGATTCCCTTAACGACGTAGCTCTTCCCCTTTGCGGAAACCCTGCGAGGAACGGCACCGAGCAGGTAGTGAACGATCGAGATGTCATGCGGCGCAAGATCCCACATGACGTTCACATCCGCCCGGATGCGCCCCAGATTCGTCCTGATGAGATAAAGGTACTGAATCTCGCCAAGCTCGCCCTCTTCGATGAGCCTTTTTAGGCGAACAGTGGCGGGATGATGCTCGAGAATGTGGCCGACCATCAAGACCAGACCTTTCTCTTTTGCGATGCGCACCAGCTCCTTAGCCTCCTCGCTCGAATTCGCCAAAGGCTTTTCAACCAGCGCGTGCTTTCCCGCGAGGAGCGCCGCCTTGGCGAACTCGTAATGGGTGGAGGCCGGTGTCGCTATTATCACGGCGTTTACCAGCGGATCGGCTATGACCTCAGCCGGATTCGTCGTGGCCTTCAGCGATGGCATCAGGCGAACGGCGCGCTTGACGTTGTCGGCATCGGGATCGCCCACGGCGAACACCTCGGCGTCGTCGAGGTGTTCGAAGTTTCGAATGTAGTTGCGGCCCCATATCCCGCAGCCGAGCAATCCTATCCTTATCATGCGGCTTATCCCCCGTCAAAGCGATTTGGTCAAATCCGATCGGTCCATCGCCGATCGAATCCCGCATCTATCTTACTATACTATACTCAGCCCCGGATCCGCCTCGCCCTGTCCAGCAAAACGTAAAGCGCGAAGTGCGGCAGAGTTGAAGCCATCCTGCCCAAGCGCTGCGGTTGGGTGATGAGCCTATACAGCCACTCGAGGTTGGCTCGCCTGAAAATCTTCGGAGCTCGAGTCACCTTGCCGGCGAGGACGTCGAAGCTTCCCCCGACTCCCATCGCGATCCGGGCATTCAATTTTGACCTGTGTCGGTGGAGAAAAGTCTCCTGCGGAACGGTGCCCATGCCGACCAACAGGATATCCGGATCGGCCTCGGATATCTCCGCCACCAGATCGCCTTCTTCCTCGGACTTGAAATAGCCGTGGTGCGTTCCGACCACCTCGAGCCCCGCATATCGAGCCGCGGCCGCTTCGGAGGCCTTTTCCGCGATGCCCGGCTCGGAGCCGAGGAAATAGACCGAATATCCCTTGCGCGAAGCCAGACGGAGCAGTTCGTACATGAAGTCGATCCCCGGAAGCTTTTTTATGCGGAGCGCCCACGCGACGCCCGCCGTTTCGGGCAAGTAAGCATCCGCTCCCTCAAGAGCTTCTTTGAGCTCCGGGTTGCGCCGCGAGAGAATTATCATCTCGGGGTTAAGGGTCACGATTCGATGGGGTTTCCCCGAGGCCAGGAATTCCTCGGCCAAAGCGAGAGCTCCGCCCATATCGACCAGATCGACGGGGAAACCGAGCAACTCCACTCTTCTGCGCAACGCGAACACCGCCCGATGAAAGCCGATTTCAAAAGCTGGCCATCCGCTTCGATGGAAATCCGGAACCATCGGTATCCTAGAGAACCGAGCGAACGGCAGCCGCCACTTCTTCTATCTGAGCATCCGCAAGCTCCGGATAGATGGGAAGCGAAAGGACCTCCTCGGCCGCTTTTTCGGCTTCGGGAAGCGAGCCCCGACGATAACCAAGCCCCTCATAAACCTCCTGAAGATGAAGGGGCAATGGATAATAAATACCGCAGCCGATGCCCGCTTTTTTCAGCCCTTCCGCGATTTCATCTCTTCGAGAGCTGCGAACCGTATAAAGATGATAGACGTGCACGCGGTCCTCGCCGTTATCGGGAACGGCGAGGCCAAGGGGCCCAAGCAGCGACGAGTATTTTCTCGCTTTGGATCGGCGCTCCCCGTTCCAGGCATCTAGGCGCTTCAGCTTGATGGAGAGAATCGCCGCTTGAATGGCATCAAGCCTGCTGTTGTAACCGATCTCGCGATGGTGATAGCGCCTCGTGCTGCCGTGATCCCTCAAGAGCTTTGCTCGGGACGCGATCTCGAAGTCGTCCGTGGTGATGATGCCTCCGTCGCCTACGCCCCCCAGGTTCTTCGTCGGGTAAAACGAGAACGCCGCCGCCTTTCCGAGGCTCCCGACCTTCTTGCCCTTGTAGCTCGCGCCCATAGCCTGGCACGCGTCTTCGACGACCGCGATGCCCCTTTCCGCGGCCAACGCGTTAATCTCGTCCATATCGGCCGGTCGCCCGAAGAGATGCACGGGGATTATTGCTTTCGTTTTGGAAGTGATCTTGGCCTCGATCGAATTCGCGTCGATGTTGAAGCTCGACGGCTCGATGTCGGCGAATACCGGAACGGCCCCGACTCTGGATACCGACTCAGCCGTTGCGAAAAAAGTAAACGGCGTCGTCACCACTTCGTCGCCAGGGCCTATCCCCAGAGAATCCAGAATCAGCGCTAAAGCATCGGTTCCGGACGCGACGGCGACCGCGTACTTGGTCCCGCAATAATCCGCAACTTCCCTTTCGAAAGCTTCAACCCTCGGGCCGAGTATGTATTCACCGCTCCTCAAAACCTCAAGAACCGTCGCCTCTACCTCTTCTTTTATGCCATCGTACTGCGCCTTGAGGTCCAAGAATGGAATCGCAATCATCGCTTCTCCAGCAGTTCCTCCTCCGGAACCTCGCGGAAGTACTTGGCGGGAATTCCTTTTACGACCGTTCTTGGGGAAACATCTCTCGTGACGACCGACCCGGCCGCGACGAAAGCCTCCTCGCCTATGACCACCCCCGGCAGAAGTATGGAATTTCCCCCAACCCGGGCACCTCTCTTGACGCGCGCGCCTTTCATGTCGTACTGCTTTTCGGTCCGCCCCATGTAATTGTCGTTGGTCGTCACCACGCAGGGAGCGATGAACACGTCGTCTTCCAAGATGCAGTAGGCGGTCACGTAAGCGTTTGACTGTATCTTCGTCCTCGACCCCACCTTGACGTCGTTCTCGACGCAAACCCCGCGTCCGATGACCACGCGCTCGCCTATTTCGCACTTTTCGCGAACGCTCGCGAGATCCGCGATCGTAGATTCCCTTCCGACGAACGTCCCCGCGTAGACCACGGCGCACGCGCCGATGGTGCACTCTTCTCCGATTATAAGAGGGGGAAGGTCTTCTCGGCGCGGCGCGGACGAGGCCTTGGGAGGCCTGGGCGGACACCCCAGAACCGCACCGGGGGCCACTTTGGTCCCGGCACCGACTCGCGTTCCCGCGTGAATCACGACGTTATGCCCGAGCACCACGCCGTCCTCCAACTCCGCGCCTTCTTCTACGACCACGTTTTCTCCAAATATTACGCCTTTGCCGATTACCGCTTTCTCGCTCACATGAGCAGCCATTGTAAATCCCCCGAATGAATGGATGACGCAAGGTTGAGGGTTGATCGAGATGCCCAACCGGTTCATCCGTTTAACTTAAATCCCGCGCCTGGCCGCCCGCGCTCAAAGGGCTAGAACTTTCCGGAGTTTACAGCTCGATCAAACCCCGATACCGATCGTCGATGGCCTACTTGACGATGAAGGTTAGCTCTCCCTCGGCTACCAGCTCTCCGCGCACAGTGGCCCTGGCCATCCCCTTGCCGACGGGTCCGCGACGCTTCAATATTTCCACTTCGAGCACCAGCGTCTCCCCGGGGACGACCTTTCGCCGAAACCGAAAATCGTCTATGCCCCCGAAAAGCGCAACTTTCCCCCTGTTCTTTTCGAGGCTCAGCTCGGCCACGGCTCCCGTCTGGGCCAGCGCTTCGACGATCAAAACGCCCGGCATTATGGGCTCTCCCGGAAAATGGCCCTTGAAGTAATATTCGTCGCTTCGGACCTCCTTTACGCCCACGCACCTTTCGCCGGGAATGAGATCCGTTACGCTGTCGATGAGCAAAAATGGCGGCCTGTGGGGGATGATTTCCATTATTTCTTCCGCCGTGAGGCCCTTTCTAGTCGCAGTAGGATCACCCATCGAATTCACCCTCATCTGCGGCTTGTATTTTCAATGCGCGATCGACTGCTTCAATCGACCACCGCCGAACTTTCCCAGAACCCAAAACAAAACCGCGAAGCGGTCGGTGCCGCTTCGAGCCTCGCAAATGAGTTTATCTTTTTTTACCCCAAGCGACAAGCCGATATCATCTTCCCCGTGCGCTGAAGCTTCGCTTTTTCGAATGGGCTGCGAATGCACCATGCGAACCGCTGCCTGGCGGTTCGCGCGGACGCTGGATCGTTCACGCGGGGAACGGCGTCAAAATGCGCGATCGGTGCCAGGTGGCATGCATCCCATACGCGGCCCAAACGATGTTTGCACGACGCATGCACGAACGGCCCGATCGGGGATCGGGCCTACAACGGATTGCGATGTTTGCGGGACATCGATGTATCATACGTCCGCATAATAATCGCCTGAAACGCAGGGTCCGTTCCCCGAACGGACCGTTTCCGTCCGACCGTCATCGGGCGCAATATCGGCGCGAATGCCCGATCAACCGATAACCGCACGATTTGATTTGTAGGGTCCGTTCCCCGAACGGACCGAATGGACGTGACATCAAGCGCGCGCATCCGCATTTGACTTAAATGGAGCTCGATCTTATCCTACCCGTATGCCGAAGTCGATATCCAAGCAAATATCGAAGCAGACGAAGAAGCAGGTGATTGTGATCGCCGCAGCCGCAGCCGCCGTGCTCCTAGCCGCGGCAGTCGCGTACTTCTCGTCAAAACCGGCGAAGCCCCCGCGAAAAGCGGCTTCGATTCCCGCCAATCCGGTCAAGGAAGTGAAAGACGCGCCGCAGCCCCCGGAGGCTTACGACCCGCTGAGCGGCCTTCTGACGACGCGAGAACTCGCGAGCAGAAGACCGCTGGCGGTGATGATCGAAAATTACTATCCCGATGCGAGGCCGCAATCCGGGTTGGACAAAGCCAGCCTCGTTTTTGAAACCGTAGCTGAAGGGGGCATCACGCGCTTTATGGCCGTTTTCACCGCTCAAAACGCGGACGTGGTCGGCCCGATAAGGAGCAACCGGGAGTATTACGTCAAATGGGCCAAAGGATTAGGAGCGATCTACGTGCACTGCGGAGGCTCTCCGGGTGGTTATAGTGCAATATCCGCCTTGGGCGTCGACAGCATCGATGAAATCGGCGGGGCAAGCGGATTTTGGCGCTCGAAAGATCGGCGCGCGCCGCACAATCTCTATAGCTCAACTGAAGGTTTAAGAGAGCAAGCGAGGATCAAGGGTTACGCGACTACGGGGAACTTCGCGGCGTACTCGTTCAAAGACGACCCGGCGCTCGAGGAAAGGCCATCGTCGCAAACCGCGATCGTCGATTTCTCGACCGCGGCATACCGAGTCAAGTACGTCTACCAGCGAGATTCCAATTCTTACCTCAGATACATGGGGGGAGAACCGCACGTAGATGCGGTTACCGGAAAGCAACTCTCCGTCAAGAACGTCGCGGTGATGTACGCCAGGATCTGGCCCTTAAACGACGATGAAAACCGCATGGGAGTGGAGACAGAAGGGACCGGGAAAGCCGTCGTTTTGCGGGACGGCCTGGCGATAAACGGAACGTGGAAGCGAGAATCGGAAAGCGAACCGGTCCGCTTCTACGACGCCGGCGGACAAGAAATCAAATTCGCTCGAGGGCAAACCTGGATCGAAGTCACGGATCGGCAAGTCGCGATCGCTCAATAGGAATCAATTTTGACCCCTCAACCGGCCCCAGACCTGGACGCCTTTGAATCCAAACCCGACAGACCGCTGACGCTCCGGCGGTCCTTTAGCAGCTCACGGTCGCATCTCGGATCCATCTCGAGCGTTTGACTCGTCGGTTTCGTCGTCCGCGGAATCGGGGGATGTGATTTCGCCGTCCCAGCGATCGACGGATGCCAGAGCTAAAAAGGAAGTCAAACCCAGAAGGCCTCCCAAGGGAAAGAAAGTGAGAACTGCCCCGCCAAGGATATCGGTCGCGCCCCCTTGCGAGATCGCGATTCGAGCGATGCCGAGGAAAGCGCGAAAGCCGTTCTTCCCCACCCACTGGCCCCAAGCGTAAATCGCCGCGACAGAAAGAGCGCCGCACAGCATCCTGAACGGTACCACCTCTTTGAGATCGATCGGTAAACCGAGCATCAGCGTCGCCACCGATGCGAGCGCGAGGGGCATAACCGACCCGTCGACCAAGCGAGCCGTTCGGATCGGCAAACCGAAAAACGTCGAGTTAAAGAGGACGTGCGCGAGCGACAGCGAAAAGAGAATCGCACAGTAAAGAAAGGCCAGCCTGAAAAAAAGCCTTATAGAACGAGCGCGCGTCATGAGTATATTATGCGCAAGTGTTCGCTCTTTATACAGGAAAAAATCTCCTCGACGGCGATCGAAGCTTTGTCCATCCGAGACGATGGGAAAACCCGCTGAAATTGGCGGTCGAAGCTAGGTCGAGACCGTCCTTTCCGATTCGACCGCTTTGATGCCGGCAACGCGTTCGATATCCGCGCCCAAGTTTCTCAGTTTTTCCTCGAAGTTCTCGTAACCGCGATCTATGTGATGCACATCGGACACTTCGGTCGTCCCGTCGGCCGCGAGACCCGCCAAAACCAGACCCGCCCCTCCTCTGAGATCAGGCGCTTTGACGGGAACTCCGGTCAATCTGTCTACCCCCCTGATCACGGCGTGATGACCGTCGATTCGAATATCGCACCCCATCCGCACGAGCTCGTCCGCTACTGTGAACCTGTTTTCGAATATATTCTCGGTGACCACCGACGTGCCATTTGCCAACGAAAGAAGCACCATTATTTGCGCCTGCATGTCCGTGGGAAAACCCGGATATGGGAGGGTTGCGACGTCCATCGGAAGGATGGGGCGCTTCCCGATCAATTTGATCCCGCTTTCTTCGACCGCGACCTCCATGCCCGCGTCTTTCAATTTGGTCAGGACCAGCTCAAGGTGATTCGGGCGGACCTCTTCCACCGTGATCTCTCCCTCCGTGACCGCTGCGGCAACTAAGAAAGTACCGGCCTCAATTCGATCGGGCACCACTCGATGGGTAACTCCGGAGAGGCGATCCACTCCCTCGACGACTATCGTTTGGGTGCCGTGGCCGCAGATCTTGGCTCCCATTTCGATCAGCATCTCCGCCAAATCGACGATTTCCGGCTCGCGAGCCGCGTTCTCGATAAGAGTCGTTCCGCGGGCGAGAACGGCCGCCATGAGCACGTTCTCGGTTGCGCCGACGCTCGGGAAATCGAGGGCCACTTTGCCCCCGACCAAACGCGCGGCCTTCGCATCGATGAATCCCCTATCGACTTCTATGTCGGCACCCAGCGCCTCCAGCCCCCGAATGTGGAGATCGATTTTGCGCGATCCTATATTGCAACCGCCGGGCATGGCGACCCTGGCTCGCCCTTCGCGGGCCAGCAGGGGACCGAGGACTATGATGGAAGCGCGCATTTGGCTGACGAGCTCGTATGGGGCTTCAAAACCGGTGAGGGTCAGCGGGTCGATGACGACTTGGTCGCGGTAGTCCAAATCGACGAGACCTCCCAGATGTCGAAGCACGGAGGCCATCGTATGCACGTCCGTTATCTTGGGTACATTCGTCAATATGACCGGGCCGTCGGCGAGTATCGAAGCGGCCATCAGCTTAAGCGCCGCGTTCTTAGCGCCTGCCACTTTGACCCTTCCTATGAGCCTGCGACCGCCCCTGATAAGGAGTTTATCCATAAAGACCTCGTCGACCAACGAATAAGATTGATGCGGGAAGGTCCGTCGTCGATTCGGGTCGCAAACGCCGATTGCGCCTTGCCGCCCCGGCCAACATCTGTGAAGATTTTTTCCTAATGACGACGACGCCAAACTGTCCGTTCGAAATAGGAAGGTGGGCGTCCCAACCGAGGATAGTTTAGAAAGCAGCGCCAGTCAAGAAGCTAAGCGTTCTGGCCCCGCGGTCGCGCGATCTTCTAATCTCCCGGCCTCCGGCTATCCGCCATGAGCTCAATTCTTGGCACCCATTTTTCTCGCCGCCGCCAATCTGGTGAGGGCCCTTCGAAGTGCCTTTTCCGCTTCGTAGAACTCTTCCTCGTTGCCGCGCGATTCCGCGAGCATCGCTTCCGCTCTTTTCTTGGCTTCTTCAGCGCGGCTCACGTCGATCTTGGAAGCCAATTCGGCCGAATCGGCGAGCACCGTGACTTTATCCTCTCTCACTTCCAAATAACCGCCGTGCACCGCCACGTACTCCCAGCGATCTCCCAGCTTCAGCCGGAGCACGCCTATGTCCAAAACCGTAACCAAAGGCGTGTGCAGGGGCAGTATGCCGATCTCGCCATCCGCTCCGCGAGCCACGACCATGCTTACCTCGCCGCTGTATAGAAGCTTTTCCGGGCTGACTATTTCGCACAATACTTTGCGGTCCGACATGCGACCTCCAACGGAGTTTACTTCCGCGCGAGCGGCGGCGCCTTAAGCCACGCTGGTTTCTTCTTCAGCCACTTCGCCCGCTATTTCTCTCGCTTTCTCAACCGCCTCTTCAATCGTTCCGACCATGTAGAATGCCTGCTCTGGCAAGTCATCGTGCTTGCCCTCTACGATCTCGGCAAAGCCCTTGATCGTCTCCGATAGCGGCACGTAAGCCCCCGGCATGCCCGTGAATTGCTCGGCCACGAAGAACGGCTGAGAGAGGAACCTTTGTATCTTCCTCGCCCTCTGGACGATCAGCTTATCCTCCTCGGTCAACTCCTCCATTCCGAGAATGGCGATGATATCCTGGAGTTCTTTGTAGCGCTGAAGTATCTGCTGCACGGCTCGAGCGACCCTGTAGTGCTCCTCTCCGACGGCCGTGGGCTCCAAGATCCTCGAAGTCGATTCCAAAGGATCGACGGCGGGATAGATGCCGAGCTCGGCAATTTGACGCGACAGCACCGTCGTCGCGTCGAGGTGGGTGAAAGTGGTTGCCGGCGCGGGGTCGGTCAAGTCATCGGCCGGTACGTAAACCGCTTGAACGGACGTGATCGAGCCCTTTCGCGTGGACGTTATCCTGTCCTGAAGCTCTCCCATTTCGGTCGTAAGCGTCGGTTGGTAACCAACCGCCGACGGCATCCTTCCAAGAAGGGCCGACACTTCGGCCCCGGCTTGGACGAAGCGGAATATGTTGTCGATGAAAAGAAGGACGTCGTTGCCCTGGTCGCGGAAGTACTCGGCGATCGTGAGACCGGTCAAGCCCACGCGAAGCCTCGCTCCCGGCGGTTCGTTCATCTGGCCAAAAACGAGCGCCGTCTTATCGATAACGCCCGATTCCTTCATCTCCAGCCAGAGGTCGTTCCCCTCGCGGCTTCGCTCGCCCACCCCGGAGAAGACCGAAAAGCCGCCGTGCTGCTTCGCGATGTTGTTTATCAGCTCCATGATGAGGACGGTCTTCCCAACTCCAGCTCCACCGAAAAGACCGACTTTCCCTCCTTTTACGTACGGCGCGAGCAGATCGATGACCTTGATGCCCGTCTCGAAAATCTCCGTCGTCGGCATCAAGTCTTCGAAAGGAGGAGCCTCGCGGTGAATGGGGTACTTCGCATCGGCCTCGATGGGCTCCCCGAAGTCTATGGGCTCCCCGAGGACGTTTAGCAACCTGCCGAGGGTCTTGTCTCCCACGGGTACGGCGATCGGCTGTCCGGTATCGACGACCTCCATCCCGCGCGCCAAGCCATCCGTCGAAGACATGGCCACCGCGCGAGCCCTGTTGTTTTCCAGGTGCTGCTGAACCTCGGCGGTCACCTCCACCGGCCCCATCGGGGTGACCGCCGTCACCTTAAGCGCGTTGTAAATCGCGGGCATTTCGTCGGGAGAAAACTCGACGTCGATAACGGGCCCAATTATCCTCACGATTTTACCGGTTGCCATCTCCAGCCTCCTAGCTCCTCACCTTTCTCGATTACCTGGGTCTTGCTTCTGTACCTTGAAATTCGGGTAATCCGGTTTCCACGGCTAAACCGAATTGCCCGGATGTCAAGCTTAAACCCGCTCGAGCGCGTCGGCGCCGCCGACTATTTCCGCGATTTCCTGCGTAATCTGTGCCTGCCTGGCCCTGTTGAACAGCCGCGTCAAATTCTCGATCATTTCCGTCGCGTTGTCCGTAGCCGATTTCATGGCCATGCGCCTGGCGGCGTGCTCGCTCGCCGCCGATTCCATCATCGCCCTGTAAACGAGGGTCTCGATATACGTCGGTAGCAGGCGATCGAGAACCTCTTCGGGGCTGGGTTCGAACAGATAATCCGCCTGAGCCCCAGGTCGCTCCGCTCCGATCGATTCCTGTTGGATCGGCAGCAAGATGTGCTCCACCGGCTTTTGCTCGACCAGAGAGCGAAAATGGTTAAAGACGATCGATATTTTATCCGCGCTTCCCGCCACGTACATCTCCATTAGCGCGCCCGCGACTTCCTTGGCCTCGGCGAAACTCGGCTGATCGGAAAAGTCCAAATAGGTGCGGAGCAAGGGTCTGCCGATGTACCTGAGTTGATTTGCACCCTTCTTGCCTATCGCGATGAACCCCACCTCGAGACCGGCGTTATTCTCTCGCCTGTAGACCTCATCCGCTTTTCTCAAGACGTTCGTATTTGCCGAACCGCAAAGCCCCCGATTCGACGTGATGGCGAGGATTATCGCCTTCTTCTTGTCCTCGCGGACTTCCAGAAGGGGGTGGCCGCTCTCGGGCATGAATTGGGCCACGTTGTAGAGGACGTCCATCATCTTGAGAGCATAGGGCCTCGCCGCCTCTATGCGGGATTGCGCCTTTTTGATCTTGGCGGCCGCGACCATTTCCATGGTCTTCGTTATTTTCCTCGTGCTCTCTATGCTCTTTATGCGCCTTTTTATCTCTCGAGTTTTCGCCACGGCAGCTCCTCGAATTTCGGGAAATCACGGCGCCCGATATCGCGAACGCGTCTTCACAAAAAACTGATCATCGCCCTCCAGGATGACCTCAGGTCGTCTTCGCCGCGCTCGATGTGCGATCAAGAGCGCCCTGTTTACCTCCCCGCGCCGAACATCTCCTTGAATTCGGCGATGGCGGCATCCAGCTCCAGTTCGGCATCTTCGGAGATCACCTTTTCCTCGGCCACCTTCTTTAGCAAGTTGGGCTTGCTCGAGCGCATGAACTCCAAAAAGCCGTTCTCGAATTCCCTTACCCTTTCAACTGGCACATCGTCCAGCAAGCCTTTCGTACCCGCGTAGATCACGACGACCTGCTCCTCGACGGGCATAGGCCTATATTGGGGCTGCTTCAAGAGCTCGACCATGCGAGCTCCCCGCGCCAGCTGAGCTTGGGTGGCTTTATCCAACTCCGCTCCGAACTGCGCGAAAGCCTCGAGCTCGCGGTACTGCGCCAGGTCCAACCGCAGCCGGCCCGCTACCTGCTTCATCGCTTTGATCTGGGCGGAGCCGCCCACCCTGGAAACGGATATGCCCACGTTAATGGCCGGGCGCACGCCAGCGTAAAAGAGATCCGACTCCAGATAAATCTGCCCGTCGGTGATCGAGATGACGTTGGTCGGAATATAAGCCGAAACGTCTCCCGCCAACGTTTCGATTATCGGCAGTGCGGTCAAGGAGCCTCCGCCGTACTCATCGGCCAGCTTGCAGGCTCGCTCGAGAAGCCTCGAGTGGAGGTAAAACACGTCTCCCGGATACGCTTCGCGCCCGGGCGGACGCCTCAATAGCAGAGACATCTGACGATAAGCCTGGGCTTGCTTCAAAAGATCGTCGTACACGACCAGCGTGTGCTTTCCGTTGTAGAGATAATGTTCGGCCATCGCACAGCCGGCATACGGCGCGATGTACTGCATGGGAGCGGGGTCGGAAGCCGGTGCCGAAACTACTATCGTGTAGTCCATCGCACCGTGTCTCTCCAGGGTTTCCACCACCTGGGCGACCGAAGAGGCCTTCTGCCCGATTGCCACGTACACGCAGATAACGTCCCCGCCTTTTTGATTGATTATCGCGTCTATCGCGATGGCCGTCTTGCCGGTCCTCCTGTCGCCTATGATGAGTTCCCGCTGCCCCCTTCCTATGGGAATCATCGAATCGACCGCTTTGATTCCCGTCTGAAGGGGCTCCTTTACGGGCTGGCGCTTGACGACCCCCGGAGCGACGATCTCGATGGGGCGGTGTCCTTCGGGATGGATCTCGCCCTTCCCGTCTATCGGCTCGCCGAGGGCGTTCACGACCCGCCCCAGCAAACCGTCTCCAACGGGAACTTCGGCGATCCTTCCCGTGCGCCTGACCGTGGATCCCTCGGTAACCCGGGTGAAATCCCCCATGATCACGGCTCCGACGACGTCTTCCTCGAGGTTGAGCGCGATGCCGCTTATGGAGCCTCCTTCGGCCTCGAAGTCCAGCATCTCGCTGGCCAGTGCACCGGTCAGCCCGTTGATCACCGCAATTCCGTCGCGCACCTCCAAAACGGTGCCGACCTCTTCCACTTCGACCCTCGGCTGATATTCAGCTATCTCCTGCCTCAAAATCGAGGCGATCTCCTTCGCTTTAATCGCCATGACATCTCCTCACAATCGCATCAACGAAGCCCATAGCTCTTCGACGATCTTACCGATTCGCCAAAGCCCGGAATCAGCGCAAATGTGAACCGGTTAGCCTTTCTCGCAGATCATCAAGTCGGCTTTTCAGGCTGGCATCGATTACGCGATCGCCGATCTCGATCACGTATCCGCCGAGAATCTCCCCATCCACCTCGGGCTTAAGTACGACCTCTTTCCCGAGGACTTCTTCGAGCTTCAGTTTAATCGTCGCGGCCAGCTCGTCGGGAAGCTCGACGGGGGTAGTCACGGTCGCCACCACCCTGCGCTCGTACTCGTCCACCTTGCGATCGAATTCCGCCTTTATCGACGGCAGCAGCTCTTCCCGGCGGTTGTCGAAAACGACCCAGAAAAAGTTCCGGACGAGGCGGTTCAAATCTTTAAAGGCCTTGCTGAACGCGCGCTTTTTATCCTCGGGGCCGATTTTTTGCGCCAGGAAAAAAGCCTTGAACTCTTCATCGAGCACTATTCGCAAAATGGCATCGAGCTCTTCCGAAACTTTTTCCACTTGACCCCGCTCTTCTGCCGCCTCGAAAAGGGCCTGAGCGTACTCGCGGGCCAGCCTATCTTCTCTCATTCCTTTTTCACGCGAGTTGCTCCACCTCGCCTATGTGCCGTTTAATGAGCTCGAGGTGGTCTTCTTTCGATAGAGACCTGTCGACCACCTTCGAAGCGAGCTCGATCGCGAGATCGCCGATGCTTTTCCGCAGCTCCAATACGGCCGTTTCCGTGTCGCGCGCGATCTGCTCCCTCGCGCGCTCCAGCATTCGAGCGGCCTCTTCGTCGGCTTTCGCGACGATCTCCTCGCGGATGCTCTCGCCCATGCGGCGCCCTTCGGCGATGAGATTTTGAGCCTCGGCGCGGGCAGCCGCCAACTTCTCCTCGTAATCTCTGAGGAGCCTTTCGGCCTCCATTCGCGTGCGCTCCGCCTGTTCGAGCGACTCCCGTATCCTCTTTTCGCGCTCTTCGATGATTCCGGTTATCGGACCCAAGCCGAAGCGCCAAAGGACGATAAGAAGGATGCCGAACGAGACCGCCGTCCAAAATATTTGACCGGTTTCAGGTTTCAGTAGCTCCATATCGCTTCCCGATCCTCAAATGATAAAAATCCTCGCTTACGCCTTCGCCGCGAGCAGGAAGCTCACGACGAAAGCGTACAACGCGATCGCCTCTATGAAGGCCGTCGCGATGAGCATCGTCGTCCTGATGACACCGCTCGCCTCGGGCTGGCGAGCCGTGCCTTCGACCGCCCTCCCGGCGAGATGACCGATGCCCCATGCCGTACCGAGGGCGGCAAGCCCCATGGCAAGCCCGGCACCGATGTACGCAAGAGCGCTTGAAGTCATTGGCCAACCTCCTCTCTAATGTTCGTCGTGAATCGATGCGCCGATATACATCGATGACAGCATCGTAAAGATGTACGCCTGTATGGTGGCAAACATTATTTCGAGCAACCTTAAGACGACCGTGACCAGCAGCGGCGCCGGCGCGATCAGGTAACTGCCAAAAAAGAAGATGAGCCCCAGAAATGCCCCCAGAACGACATGCCCCGCGAACATGTTGGCGAAAAGACGTATGGCGAGCGACAGCGGTTTTGCCAATAAGCTCACGAGCTCTATCACAAAAAGAAAGGGGGCCAGGAAAACCGGCACACCCTCAGGGACAAGGCTTAACCAGTATTTTAGCGGCCCTTTCTTGACCATCCCCTGGACGATCACGGAGAAAAAGACGATGACCGCGAGCGTCCCCGTGGTGTTGATATTCGAAGTGGGCGTGAAGGAATCGGGGACGAGCCCCAGGAGATTGTTCAGCAGGATGAAAAAGAAGAGCGCCGTTATGAACGGGTACCACGCCAACCCTTCCCGTCCCATATTCTCGAGGACGATGTCGTTTCTGATGAACTCGAGAACCGCCTCGACGCCTCCCTTAAGGCCGCCCGCTACCAAACCCCGCCTGCGGCCCGCGTAAATTATCAGAAACGAAGCGAGGGCCACCGATATCCACATGACGATCACCGCTTTGGTGATCGAAAGATCGATGCCAAAGACGTGAGGCAGCTCTATTATCGGATGTAACCTGAATTCTTCCAGCAGCTCCAATGCGCCTTGTCCGCTCTTTAGGATCCCTTGTCCGTCTTCTTCTTCCTGGAACTTCCTTCCTTCGGCGATTTGCGCTTCGAAGGCAGCCAAATTCCCAAGCTGATCGGCAGCGCTATCGAAAAGGCGATCGCAAACGTCAGAATGACCGCGGTCAAATCGATTCCTTCAACCTTCGATAAGGCGTACAAAATGATTCCAAGCGCGGCAAGCCTCAACCAAAAGCCGCCCACGACCAAGACCTGGGCGAAACCCGCCGACTTTTGAAGGGCTTTGCTTGCGGTATAAATGGAGACCGCGAAATACGCCGCGGCCAATCCAAGGCCGATCAACGACCCATATAGCGATCGATGCCCACCCAAGTAATAGGCCGCCGCCGGAATGATCAGCCAGAAGGGTAGGCTTCTCACCAAGATGCCGCTCGCCCTGGGACGCCGCTCGCTCAGACGATTCACCCCTCTAGCGGCGGCCCCCGGCCGCCCGCTCGCGATCGATCTCCCGCATGATGTAGCGATAGATCTCGCGAAAACCGGCGACCGCTCCGATCGCCAGGCCGATCAACAGCGGCCAGAATGACCTTATTCCGAAGACCTGGCCCACAAACCAGCCCAACAGCGCCCCCACGATGACGGACGCGAAAAGCTCCGTCCCCATGAGCGCAGTGCCCGGCCCCCGGCCCTCGCCACCGAAGGCGCTTTTCGCCACCCGCGAAGGGGGTTTCCGCATTCGCTCCATGGCGAACGAAAAACTCCCCTTTCGGCGAGTTCTGTTTTCAAGTTTCGCAAAACCATGTAACATTTTTAACAATCCCAGCCTGCAGAATCTTACAGCATCGGTTCGGACGGCCGCAATAGCGGAGCCCGTAAATTGACAATTATTTAACCATTTATGCCGTTTGCTAACTATTTGTTACCGCTCACCGTCCTATACAACCGCACGCCGGCTTCCCGGAACAACTCTTCCGCCAGCTCGTCGGGATAACCGGCGTCGAAAAAAACCTCGCGAATTCCGGCGTTTATGATCATCTTCGCACAGAGAGCGCAGGGTCGGTGGGTCGAGTAGAGCGACGCGCCCGATAGAGAAATCCCGTAAAGGGCCGCTTGAAGCAGCGCGTTCTGCTCGGCATGCAGTCCGCGGCAAAGCTCGTGGCGCTCGCCGGAGGCTACTCCCCTCTTTTCGCGCAGGCATCCCACGTCGACGCAGTGAGCCAAGCCGGAAGGGGCACCGTTGTATCCGGTCGCAAGAATTCTTTTGTCGCGGACGACCACGGCCCCAACCCTTCTTCTGAGGCAAGTGGCTCTGCCCGAAACGGCGCGGGCGATTTCCATGAAATAATCGTCCCAGGAAGGCCTTTGGCCGCGCGCGGATCGGCCGGCGCTCGCCCCTGGGAAGGTTTCGCCGCGCGCTTCCAACTCGCCGGCGAAATCGCCGAGCGCCATCTCCGCACCCCCTTCCGCCGCGCTCGAGATCAATCCAATTGTACTTCACTCCGGCCGCGTTTTCACGCGGCTCAAAGGGGGTTGGGCCGGCGATCGCGGAATCGCCGGGAATACAACGGCAAAGCGGCGCCGCATTACGTACCGTAAAGTCGGTCTCCGGCGTCGCCGAGACCGGGAACGATGTAAGCCCTTTCATCGAGGCGCTCGTCGACCGCCGCCGCGTATATGGGGACATCTCTATGGAAACTTTCCATTTTCGCGACGCCCTCGGGCGCCGCCAGCAAACAAACCAGCGAGACCGATTTGGCGCCAGCCGACTTTACGAAATCGGCGGCGGCGACCGCGGAACCTCCCGTCGCCAGCATCGGATCGAGTATAAACACATCCCGTCGCTCGAGCTCGGGGGGCATTTTGAAGTAATACTCCACGGGTTCGTGAGTCTTCGGATCGCGATAAATACCCACGTGACCGATGAGGGCGCTGGGGATCAAAGTCAAGAAGCCCTCGACCATCGCAAGTCCCGCTCTCAAGATTGGAACCGCGACGGGTGCCGGGCCATCCAATTCGACGCCATCCGCCTCAGCGAGCGGCGTTTCTACGACGACGCTCCTGACCTTCAAGCGCTTTGTCGCTTCCACGGCCAAAATGATGGTCGCCTCCTTCAACAGATCTCGGAATTCCTTTGGGCCGGTGGTCTTCTCCCTCATCGCGGTCAGCTTATGCCCGAGAAGGGGATGTTCAACTACGCGCAGCGGAGACATGGAAATGCGCTCCCTCGACCAGATCCGAATAGACCGGATAGCTTTCGCAGAGCTTCCTCACTCGGCGGGAAGCTTCGGCCAGAACCGCCCCGTCTTCGGGTAAATCCAGCACATCTGCGATTATCGAAGCGACCTCGGCGACTTCCTCCTCGCCCAAGCCCCTCGTTGTGATGGCCGGGGTGCCCAGCCGTATTCCGCTCGTCACTTTCGGGCTTCGCGTCTCAAACGGTATCGTATTCTTATTGACGGCGATCCCCACCGACTCCAAAACGGCCTCCGCGTCCGCCCCGGTAATTCCCTTGTTCGTCAAATCCACGAGAACCATGTGGTTATCTGTGCCTCCGGAAATGACCCGGAAACCGCGGCCGGCGAGGACCGCGGCCAACCGCTTTGCATTCGAGACAACCCGCTTCGAATACTCCCTGAATTCATCGGTCATCGCCTCCTTGAAGCAGATGGCCTTTGCGGCTATAACGTGCATCATCGGCCCGCCTTGATTACCGGGGAACACCGCTTTGTCGATGGCGTTTCCGTACCTTTCCTTGGCCAAGATCAGCCCAGCCCTGGGACCCCGCAGCGTTTTATGGGTCGTAGTCGTGACGACGTCCGCATGGGGAAGTGGTGAAGGATGAACCCCGGCGGCGACGAGGCCGGCTATGTGCGCCATATCGACCATGAGCATGGCCCCGACCGAATCCGCGATCTCGCGGAAGCGCTCGAAATCAATAAACCTCGGGTAGGCGGACGCGCCGGTCACGATGAGCTTCGGACGGTGCTTCTCGGCCAAATAGGCGACCTCGTCGTAGTCGATGAGCTCGGTCTCCCTCGACACGTGATAATGGGCGAAATCGTAGAGCTGCCCCGAAAGATTGGACGCTTTCCCGTGGGTCAAATGACCGCCGTGGGCGAGGGACAAGCCCAAAACTCGATCGCCGGGCTTGAGCATGGCCTGATAAGCGGCGGCGTTCGCCTGAGCGCCCGCATGCGGCTGAACGTTCGCGTACTCGGCCCCAAATAGCTCCTTGGCCCTCTCGATGGCCAGAGTTTCTACCACATCGACGAACCGACAGCCGCCGTAATAGCGGTCCCCGGGGTATCCCTCGGCGTATTTGTTCGTGAGAACGGACCCCTGGGCCGCTAGAACCAGGGGGCTGGCGTAATTTTCGGACGCGATCAAGTCCAGCGTCGCTTGCTGGCGCTTGAATTCGTCCGCGATTGCCTTCGCGATTTCCGGATCGAAGTCACTCAGCTTCATTCGACCGAAGATATCTCCTCTCCAATTCACGTATCTTATCAACTCGTCGGGCGTGGCGTCCGCCCTCGAATTCGCTTTCGAGCCACACCGCGAGGATCTCTTTGGCGCGGCGGACATCGAGAAAGCGCGCCCCCAGAGCCAGAACGTTGGCGTCGTTGTGGAGACGAGAAAGTCGCGCGCACTCCGCGTCGAAGCAAAGCGCCGCCCGCACGCCGGGCACTTTGTTCGCGGTTATCGATACGCCTATGCCGCTCCCGCAAATGAGAACCCCTCGATCGAAGTCACCCGCGGAGACTTCTTCCGCCACCGCGGCCGCAAAGTCCGGATAATCCACCGATTCGTCGGAAAAGGTTCCGAAATCGACGTACTCGATGCCTCTCGATTCCAAGGCCTTTTTCAATTCCTCTTTAAGAAAAAAGCCGGCGTGATCGGCGCCGATGGCTATTTTCATCGCGTTTCGATCCCTCAAACCGTGATGCCCTTTGAAGATAACAAAAAATGCGGGTTCGGCGCTAGATGCTCCTGCGTCGGGAGTTCGTCGATTTCGCTCACTCGATGTCTATGTGCTTCCGCAGGCGCTCTTTCTCGATAGCGCCCTCCCTTACGAGCTTGGCGGGCTTTGCCGTCAAATCGACGACGGTCGAAGGGACACCTATCCCGCTCGGACCTCCATCCAAGATCAAAGGGACTTTTCCGCCCAGCTGTTTCAGAACTCCGTCGGCATCTTTGGGAGCTTCCGCACCTGAAATATTCGCGCTCGTAGTCGCCAGCGGCCTTCGGATCTTCCTCACCAGCGCTCTCGCCACCGCGTGATCCGGACACCTGATCCCGACCGTATCGCCCCCCGCCGTCACCGCGGGAGATACGGCCGAAGAGCGCCTGAGCACGACGGTGAGGGGACCGGGCCAAAAGGCGCGCATCAAGTCCCGCGCCTCATCGGTCACCGCGTCGACCAGCCCTTCGACCTCATTCGGTTCCGAAACGAACAGAACGAGCGGCTTATCTGGAGGTCGCCCCTTGAGCGCGAAGATTTTGGCGATCGCCCCTTCGTTCGATCCGTCGGCCGCAAGTCCGTAAACCGTTTCCGTCGGGATGGCTACGACCTCCCCGGATCGCAAGAGATCCACCGCCTCTTCGATCGCGGCGGGCTCCGGCTCGGCCGGATCCACTTTGATCACCCTCGTCGCAAACCCGCCAGCGAGCATCACGCCACCGCCTCGGCTGCCCTCTTGGCAGAAACGACGCGCTCGTGGCCTCTCAAATCCCTCGCTATCGAGACGTCTGATAAACCCGCGCGCTCCAAGAGATCGGCCACCCGCTCCGCTTGTCCGTCTCCCACCTCGAGGATGACGATGCCGCCCGCTTTCAAGTAACCCGGCGCCTTGTCGGCTATCCTGCGAAAGAAATTCAAACCGTCCCGGCCGGCAGAAAGGGCCTCGCGCGGTTCGCGGCGAACGTCGATGGGCAAATCGCGCATATTCGCTTGGGGGATATACGGAGGATTGGACGCTATAAGGTCCACGGATCCCTTGAGGTGCCTCAGGGGTTCAAACAAATCCCCCCGCAGGAATGCGATCCTGTCCGCCACATCGTAGCGCCTGGCGTTTCGCTCCGCCACTTCCAATGCGACCGATGAAATATCGGTGGCCGTTACGCGAACGCGGGGATCGCTCACGGCTATAGCTATAGCGATCGCACCGGAACCGGTTCCAAGATCCACCGCTTCCGGATTGCCGCCGATGCCCCCGAGAAATCGAATCGCCCGCTCGACGAGGATCTCGGTCTCCGGGCGGGGAACGAGAACCCCCTCGCGGACTTCGAGCTCGAGACCGAAGAAGCCCGCGCTGCCCAAAAGGTACTGAAGCGGCTCTCCCTCCATCCTTCTGCGAGCGATCGACCCGATGCGCTCGAGATCGGCCGGGTCGACGTCTTCGTCCAGGATGAGATAAAGTCCCGAACGGGAAACCCCCAGCACGTGACGCAGAATTAGCTCCGCCTCCAGGCGCGAATTCTCGACGGCCGCGAAAAGCGCTCCGTCCAACCGGAGAAGCAAATCCCGCACGGTCGACCGCGAAAGGCCGCGCATTTAGATCACCATCTTCAGCTTCTCCGCCCGATCGGCGGCGGCCAGGGCCTCGATCAGCTCAGCTAGCTCCCCTTCGAGTATTCCGCCGAGATCGTGCGTCGTGAAGTTTATGCGGTGGTCCGTCACGCGGTTCTGTGGAAAGTTGTAGGTCCTTATGCGCTCGCTTCGGTCTCCCGTCCCCACCTGTGAGCGCCTGGCCATCGCCTGCTCTCTCTCTTGCTCCTGTAGCTTCATCTCGTAAAGGCGAGCCCGGAGAATGCGAAACGCTCGCTCTTTGTTCTGAAGCTGACTGCGCTCGTCCTGGCACGAGACGACGATGCCCGTGGGCAGGTGAGTTAACCGAACGGCCGAGTCGGTGGTGTTCACGCTTTGTCCGCCCGGACCGCCGGACCGGAATATATCGATCCGCACGTCCTGCGGGTTTATCTCCACCTCCACCTCCTCGGCCTCGGGCAGAACCGCCACGGTGGCCGTCGAAGTGTGAATCCTGCCGCCGGATTCCGTCACCGGTATCCTCTGCACGCGATGCACTCCGGATTCGTACTTGAGCTTGGAATAAGCCCCATTCCCCTTGACCTCGAAAATTATCTCCTTGAAGCCGCCGACATCCGAAGGCGAAGAGCTCAAAACCGCGGTCTTCCAGCGGTTTCGCTCGGCGTACCGCGTGTACATCCTGAAAAGGTCGGCCGCGAAAAGGGCGGCCTCCTCGCCGCCGGCGCCCGCCCTGATCTCGACGATTATATCCTTCTCGTCGTTCGGATCTTTGGCGATCATATCGAGCTTTATGTCCTCCTCCAGCTTCTGCCGCTCTTCCTCGAGGGCGCGAAGCTCGCTTTCGAGGAACTCCCGCATCTCGCGATCCCGCTCGCTTTTCAGCAACTCGCGGCTATCGTCGATATCGCTTTCTATCCTGAACAGGCGCTCGATTTTGGCGACAAGGGGCGACAGCTCCGAGTGCGCCTTGGCGTACTCGCGATATTTCTCCTGGCTCGAAATGACCTCTTGGTCCCCGAGCTTCTCGGTTATTTCGTTGTATCTTTCCACTATTTCCTTCAGCTTTTCGTGCATCGCCATCACCATTTCGACGCGCAATCAAAAATCGCTACCTCGGACGCCCCGAATGCGATCGAACTTCTCAGACCGGTCGGATCGAGCGAATTCGATGTCGGCAAAGGGCGCCTTTGCGGTAGCGCTTGCAAGTCCTACCCAGGGCGAAGAAGCCGAAATTGTCGCCTACGTTATTATATTCGAACGACAAAACAGCGTAAATAAGGCTCTAACAAGGTGAGTTATTCGTCGGTTGAGGGCTCGGGGCTTTCCGCGGGAAGGACTTCCTTCAAGGCGATCAGCGCTACCTCGAGCTGATCGGCGTCGGGCTCTCGCGTGGTCAACCGCTGCAGCGCGAGGCCCGGCCAAACCAGAAGTCCGACGATTCTGGAATCGATATGCTTCGCCGCCAATTTGAAAAGCTCGTACGAAATGCCGGCAACGACAGGAAGGAGCAAAATCTTGCCGCCCACCCTGGCGGCGAGATTACCGGTCGGCAGGAAAGAAAAGGTCAATATGGCCACTATCATGACGATCAGCAAAAAACTCGTTCCGCAGCGCACGTGACGCGTCGAGAACATCGAAACGGATTCGGTGGTAAGCTCGGCGCCCGCCTCGTAAGCGTTTATCGCTTTATGCTCCGCCCCGTGATACTGGAACACCCTTTTAACGTCGTTCATCCTTGAGATGAAAGAAATATAGCCGAGGAAAATGGCGATTCTCAGCATGCCCTCGATGGCCGAGAAAAGCACCCTGTTCCCCGAGGACGACGACGCGAAGCGGGTGAGGTAGTAGGGAGTCACCAAAAAAAGCGCCGCCGCGACGACGAGCGCCACTCCTATGGTGATAGCCCATTCTTTGCCGGAAATGGCCTCCGCCTCTTCCGCTTCAGATCCGACCGAGGCGTTTGCCGAGAAAGAGAGCGCCTTGAATCCGAGGACCAAAGCCTCGACAAATGCCACGACTCCGCGCACTATCGGCCTTTTCAGTATCGGGTATGCCTGGACCAGCGAGCCGATCGGCTTCTTCAGCTTTACGATTTCGCCGTTCGGCCCGCGGACGGCGACGCTCCACGCGCGCTCTCCGCGCATCATCACGCCCTCGATTACAGCTTGCCCGCCTACGTGGAACTCCGCCATCCAAAAACGAGCGCCGGCCCAGCCTCTCCACCTCTTAATTCCGCACTTAAATCGCCCGCCGGCGCCCGGCAACCTCCTCTTTATGCCTATACCGTTTCTTCGGCGACGGGTTCTCCGGCGACCTCCGTCGCTTCTTCGGCCTTCGCCTCGTCCGCGGTCGCCGCGGATGCGTCACCGAGCGCGACTTCGGCTTCGACCTCGGCTGCAGCTTCGGCCCGCGCTTCGTCGGCGTTCTCCGATTTCCCGGCGTCACGAGGACGATACTCGCCGTACTTCTTTTGGAAGCGCTCTACCCGGCCCCCCGTATCCACCAGGCGCTGACGCCCGGTACCCAGATAGAAGGGATGGCATTTCGAGCAAATCTCGACCCTAATTTCCGGCTTTGTAGCGCGTGTTTCGAACGTCTCTCCGCAGGAGCAAACGACTTTAGCCCGCACGTACTCGGGATGCCCGGTCTTCTTCACGAATTTCACCTCCACAGCATAAAAAGAGCTCACGGCGCCTTACGCCGCGAACATAAGCTTCGACGAACTCAAACTAAATTATGCTAGCACGATGAAAAGAGGTTGACAATCGAAGGGGCGAAATCTACCGCCACTCTACGACTTCGTCGAGCGGCCTTCTGGACCTGCGCTCCCCCGCGCGACCTGGGTATCCGATGGGCATCATGACGACTGGACGAAAGCGGGAGGGTAGCCCCAGAATTCGCGCGACTTCGCTTTCGTCGAAAGCTCCAACCCAACACGCCGCGAGTCCCTCCACCGTCGCGGCGAGAAAAAGATTCTGCATCGCCGCGGCCGTATCTTGCAGACAGTACAATTCGCGGCCGCGACGGCCGCCTTGAGCATCCTGTCGATCACATCGTCGGGCACCGCTCTATCTTCATACGATCTCACGCAATGCCGCTTGAAGATGGCATCGTACGCTTCCAAAGACCCCTCCGCCTGGGCTATTAATACTCTTCCACCCTCGTTTTGGTGATCTGAAGGAGGAATTCGGCGTTCGATTTCGTCTCTTTGATCTTGTCGATGAGCAGCTCCAAGGCCGCGGCCGGATCAAGCGCGTGAAGGACCCTTCTGAGCTTCCAGACGAGCGCGAGCTCGTCCGCGGGCAAGATGAGCTCCTCCTTTCGAGTGCCGCTCGCATCTATGTCGATCGCCGGGAATATCCGCTTATCGGCCAAGCGCCTATCGAGTTTGATCTCAAGATTTCCCGTTCCCTTGAACTCCTCAAATATGACGTCGTCCATCCTGGAACCGGTCTCGACCAAGGCCGTAGCGATGATCGTGAGCGATCCACCGCGCTCGATGTTTCGCGCCGCTCCGAAAAACCTCTTGGGCGGAAACAGGGCGGTCGAATCCACGCCGCCGGAGAGGACCCTTCCAGAAGTAGGCGAGGTCAAATTGTAAGCCCGCGCCAACCTGGTAATCGAATCAAGCAGGATGAGTACATCTTTACCGTGTTCCACCAGGCGCTTTGCCCTTTCCAGCACGAGCTCGGCCACGGCCACGTGATTTTCGGCCGGCATATCGAACGTAGACGACACGACTTCGCCGTTTATCGAGCGCTGCATATCCGTCACTTCTTCCGGGCGCTCGTCGACGAGCAAAGCGATTATGTGGACCTCGGGATTATTATGAGCGACCGAGTTGGCGATTTGCTTGAGAACGGTCGTCTTTCCGGCCTTCGGAGGTGACACGATGAGACCTCGCTGCCCTTTGCCGATCGGAGCGATGAGATCGATTATCCTCTGCGTAACGTCCGTGGGCTTCGTCTCAAGGACCAAGCGCTCTTCGGGATAAATCGGCGTCAATGTTTCGAATTGCGCCCGCGCGCGGGCGATCTCCGGATCGTCTCCGTTTACTTTATCGATCCTAAGAAGCGCGTAATATTTTTCGGTGTCTTTCGGGGGCCGGACCTGCCCGGCCACTTCATCGCCCCTCCTCAGACTGAACCTCCTGATCTGCGATAGCGAGACATAAATATCGCCATCGCTGGGCAGGTAATCCCGCGTGCGCAAGAATCCGTAGCCCTCCGTCAATATGTCCAGGATGCCTTCTTTGGTGACAAGGGGCTGCTCGAACTTGGGCGGATACTCCCGATATTCTCGGGGCGCGTACTCTCTAGGCGCATAGGGACGAGGCGCGACTTCTTCGCGACGCCCCTCGGCTTCCGCGCCCTCAGGCGCCTTCTCGGCGGGCGCAACCCGGCCGGCCTCGACCCGCTCCGACTGCTTTTGCAAGATCGCCTCGATCAACTCGCTCTTGCGCATCGCGATCGCGTTTTTTACGCCGAGCTCCTTGGCCAAGGGCCGCAGCTGAGCGAGAGTTTTGCCCTCCAATTCGCTTCGGTCCATTAAAACAACTCCTTCCTTGATTTCGCCGTACGCACCGGCTTTCGCTTTCGAGCGATGGGGATTTGTAACCGTAAACCGCGGTTAACCACCAACTTTTACGGAATCCTGAAGCTTTTGCCAATCCTTCAAGAAGCTATCTATGCCCTTATCGGTCAGCGGATGCTTCACCATCGCCTTGATCACTTCATACGGCGCGGTCGCTATATCGGCGCCCAGCAAGGCCGCTTGGGTGACGTGAAGGGGATGGCGAATGCTTGCGGCGATTATTTCCGTTGGAATGCCGTAATTATCGTAGATGGTCGAGATTTCGTCAATAAGCATCATGCCGTCGTGTCCGGTGTCGTCTATCCTGCCGATGAATGGAGAGGCGTATGCGGCGCCCGCTTTGGCAGCCAGTAGCGCCTGGTTAGCCGAAAATATAAGGGTCATGTTGACCCTTACTCCTTCTGCGGACAGCACCTTCGTCGCCGCCAGCCCTTCGGGAGTGACCGGAACCTTGACGACCACGTTCGGCGCGATGTTCGCGAGCTCGCGGGCTTCGTCGATTATCTCATCTCGCCTCAGCGAAACCGCCTCGGCCGAAACCGGGCCGTCGACTTCGGCGCAGATTTCCGCGATGACTTCCCTGAATTCGCGACCCTCTTTGGCGCAAAGGGTCGGGTTCGTCGTAACGCCATCGAGCACCCCCCAGCCGTTCACCTCCCGAATGTGATCGATGTTAGCGGTGTCGATAAATAGCTTCATCTCTCCTCCCTCGGTATTGCCTTTCCAAGCCGCATATTATCCTCAACTGCCCTCGCCGACCTCGACTTTTTTCTCTTCGTGCGGGCCAAAAAGGGCGTTTAGAATTATTTCGAGAGATTCGGCCACGGCCGAATCGAGGTCCCCCGTCCTCACGATCGGAACTCCGTGCTCCTCAGCGAGCGCCAGAATGTAATCTCCGATTTTCCTGATATGCCTGAAGTTGGCCCTGTAGCGCTCGAAGCCCCTCGCGCCTTCCGTCTGCAATCCGCGGATGTAGAAGTGCGATAGATGCCGCTCTTCGTCATCGACGTGTATGATCAGCGGCACGATAAAAGCGTTATCGAATTTCCCCGCAAAATAACCGGGAACTACATGAGCGCCTTCGAGGACCAAATTGAGCCCCTCGTTCACAGCCCTCTCGACGACCGCTTTTATTCCCACGTTGACCGCCGCCACTTGCTCTCGAAAGCCCACTATGACGGGATCCGCATCCGGAGGCGGGGGCGATGTCAGCGCCCGCCATGCCGAGAAGGTCGATTCGCTAAGCGTCGGCATGAGTTCCTTCGACAACAAGGAGCGCATGACCTCCCTCAGCGAGTCCGAAGCCACGATGTGGGTGATGCCGAGCCGGTGAGCTACGGCCGAGGCGATCGTGGACTTGCCAACCCCCGTCGTCCCGCCTATCAGAATGATCAAAGGCTTCTCCAGCCGGCCGACGGCCCTCCAGCGCCTGTACTTCTCGGCGTATTCCAACCCCTCTTCGGACGCCAGCATTTCGTACGCGAAATTTTTGAGCTCTTCGATGGTAACCGCGAATCGCCCGGCCTCTACGAGGGCGTCCTCGATCTTCTTGGCGATCCTGTACGCTCGACTCGGCGGCAGCCCTGTCGCCATGATCGACGACGCCATGAGTCCCTTCGAATAGGGAAGATCGTGCCTCTTCTCGCTGATGATTATTTTCTTTCCCTCTTGCCTCGGCCGCTTCACGCAAAACCCCTCCAAAAACTAGATTGAGAACCTCTCGACCGCGACGTCGGCCAGTTCCACGATCAGCTCCGCGAGGTCTCCATCCCCGCCGACCGAGACCGGTTCGTTGTCCAAATAGACGATTTCCAGCCCCATTTCGAGCGCTTTTCTGGTGGCCACATCCACGGCCGCCGCTTTGAGTTCAGTCAGCAAAACTTCCGCCGCCGAGGCTTCTTCGAGGTCCCTCGCGAGCTTTTGGCGATCGGAAAGCGAAAAAGACATCCCGACGACTTCAGCGCCCATACCCTCGAGCCGAGAGCGGAACGCGGGTTCCGCCTCCGGAGATGCCGTAGTGGCGACGAACACGCGCTTTTTATCGATTTTTCCGAGCGGCTTCGGCCGAAAGACGGTCTTTACCACTTTGAGGTCCGATTTGATCTCTTTCAGCCGCCTGTAGAGGCTCTCTATCTTCGTCCCGTCCGCGAAAGGCTCCTCGCACATCGTGATCACGGCTACGTCGGCGAGAAGCGCGCGGTAGGTGCCGAAATAGCCAACCGCATACTCCTCGGGCTGGACCGCTCCCACGGTCAACAGATAGGCATCGACCTTTACCGGAGGTAAAGCGGAGCCGCTGCCTTCGGCGACGATAAAGCTTTCTTCCAGCGCGTTCGCTATCCGAGCGCCGGCTGGCACGTTCGAGAAGAAAGGCGCTCCGGCGAGACCGCCGCCGCATCTGCGGCAACCAACGGTCGTTATTCGGCTCGTGAGGGCGTCCTCGAAATAGTCGGACGCCGCGTGCTTCCCCTTTTCAGCGAACGCGAGCAGCCCCTCGGGCGTCAGCTCGATCTTTCCTCCCAAAAGGGACTCGGGTATTGAGGGACCTCCCCTTCCCATAGCTATAACCGCCGGCGAAAATCCAGATGCGGACAAAACGCGGCAGGCGAAGCCCGAAACCGCCGTCTTCCCAATGCGCTTTCCGGTGCCGATTATCCCGAGAGATGGTTTGGACAGGAGATCGGGCAGATCCGGTGGATCGAAGCGAAAATCGGCACCTATATAAGCGACGCCCCTCGACAGCGCAAAACTGGCCAAGCGAAATCTCTTGACGTAATCGAGGACCGGCTCATCGGAAAGATCGATAACGGCAACGGGCGACACCTCATCTATCGCCGCGATGAGAGCCCGCTCGGGGGTCTCTCCCCTGTACAAGGGCATATCCAGCGCGAATTCCGCCGCGTCGGATATTTTCTCCGCCCCCCCGATGAAGACGGCGGCGGCGACTTCGTAACCGTAATCGTCGGACAGCGAATTCAGAGCGCTCCTTACCACCGGCGGGTAATGCTCTCCGTCTATCAGCGCAACCACCCTATCGATCTGTCACCACTCCCAGCGCGGCACCGGGATCCATTCGCTCCCACTTGCAGATCGACCTCTAGTCGCAGAAAAACTCGGCTATGAGTTCTCGCTTCCCATAGGGATACTTTCGGTTGATCACGACCGATTCCCCGTCAAAATCGATCACGTTGTAGCAGGGTTTGGTCTTACCCCTGAGGCGAAGCGAAGAGGCCGTGCCAGCGTTCACGACGATCAGGCCCTCCAGGCGCCAAACGTACGGAACGTGTTTATGGCCGCAAAGCACCACGTCGACTCCGCAAGCCAATAAAACTTCGAGCAAGTCGCCCGCGTCGTACACGATATTCCGCTCCCGTCCGGTGCCGGGCACCGGCAAAAGATGGTGGTGCAGCGCGAAAACCTTGCGTTCCTCCGGATTTTTAAATTCTTCCTCGAGCCAGCGATATCTTTCTCTCCCTATCCTGCCGTTATCGAGATCTGGCTCCGACGAATCGGTTCCCAGAACCCTTATCCCCGCGCACTCGAGAACGCTGTTTCGAGAACCGAAAATGTCTTCGAAATGGAGATAGCCGACGTTCCTAGAGTCGTGATTGCCGGGAACGAGGAGGAGATTCTTGCATTCGAGCCTGGACAAGAAGGTCTCCGCGGTTTTGTATTCCTGCTCAAATCCGCCATCCGTTATATCCCCGGTCACGATGATGATATCGGGACCGAGCTCGTTCAGCTCCTCGATGGTCCTGCTGAGAAGGTTGGGAATGAAGTACTGCGAGCCGATATGAAAATCGGAAATGTGCGCGATGGTCGATGAACTCTTTTTGGGCATCGATGTTCGCTCCGGATGCTTTGCGTTGAATGATTAAGGTCGGCCAAAGTGGCTAGGGAGCCTTCGCTCGATCGAACTTATCCCTTTCATACCAGCGCAGACCGCCGACTTTATATCCGACTCGATCAAGGCCAAAACGCAAAAGGCGAACTCAGCGTTTTAACGGCTGATTTTAACGAATCCCAACCGGAGGATATCGCCGATCCCGGGGGTTCTCCCTCCAAATAGATCGGTTAAAAATTCAAATGGCGATCGCCTGCCGTACTCGATCAGCTCTGGTTCGCCTTCAATTTTACCCAATTCGGCCGCCCGGTCAACCGCGTCCTGCCAGTTGCCGAGGCGATCTATGAGTTTCTTGTCGAGGGCTTGACTGCCCGGCCACGCGAGCCCATCGGCCAATTTCTCTACTTCGGCCACCTTCATGCGCCTTCCCACCGCGACGTCTTCGATGAAGCGCCGGTAAATCACCTCGGACTGTCCTTCCAAAATGGATTTTTCCTCCTCGGTCATCGGCCGCGCGGGGTCCCCGATGCTCTTATATTTCCCCTTGGTTATGGTCACGACGGAAATCCCCAACTTTTTCAAGAGTCCCTCGTAATTGGGAACGCTGATGATGACCCCGATCGAGCCGACATCCGATGCGGGCCCCGCGATTATCTCCCTGGCTCCGCTGGCCGCCCAATAAGCCGCAGACGCACCGACATCGGCGATCGAAGCCACCACCGGCTTCTTCATCCTCCGCAGCTGAGAATATATCTCTTGCCCGGAGGATGCCGTCCCACCGGGAGAGTCGATTCGCAAAATCACCGCCCTCACATCCGGATCGTCGTCCGCCCTTCGCAGATCTTCCACGATCTTTTCGGCGGAGGTTCCCCCCTCGGTCAGAAATCCCCCGGCCGAACCGGAGCTAGACATGATGCCGCTGATCCGAATTACGGCGACCTTTTCGCCCCCGAACACTCCGGGCGACGAATAAATGAACGCGACGATCAGTAGGGAGAAATATCCTATCGCCAGGATCGCCACTGTCGCGGCGATGGCTACTTTCCATTTCTTCGACATCGAGTTCCTCCCCGCAAAGAGTAGCAAACGGTTACATCTCGAGCAACCTTAACCGCCGCGGGCGATGCGAGCGGCCGAGAATCCCCCAAGCGGCGAGGAATAGTCTTCTAGCAAACGACCGACGTCTCGCCTTCGCGGTACAGCTCCTCGACTCTGGTGCGCCCGTTCTCCTTGAAAAACCTGAGGCCCAACTCGGAATCTCCGACCTTCAAGTTCTTTATCGTAACCCAATTCAGCCAAGGCGGCAAAACCGGCTCCACGAGCCTCAAAGCTCGCCCTCCATTGTCCGGCCTCATGCCCAAAATGGCTTGCAAAAGGAGAAAGACTGCTCCAACCGACCACGCTTGCGGAGAACAAGCGACCGAATACTTGATCGGCCAGCTCGTTCCGCGCCTCGTAAAGCCGCAGAACAGCTCGGGCAAGCGATAATATGTGTGGTGGATGGCTGCGTCGAAGAGGGCCCCGGACAGGGCCATGACGGCATCGTTAAATCCGTATCGCTTCGCTCCGGCGATCAAGATGGCATTGTCGTGCGGCCAGACGCTGCCGTTGTGATAGCTCATGGGGTTATACGATTTTGCCATTTTTGAGATCGTTCGAACGCCCCATCCCGAGAACATATCTGGCTTCAGCAGGCGCTCCATGGTCCGCTCGGCCATCTCATCGTCGATGATTTTCGTCCACAGGCAATGCCCGGGGTTGGAAGAAATCGTTTCGACGTGGCGCTTGCGGCCATCCAGCGCCATCGCGTAGAAACCCTCCTTGGACATCCAGAACACCTCGTTGAACCGCTCTTTTAGCTCGTTGGCCTCGACGCGCAAGCGATCCGCGAGCTCCCTCTTTCCCAGCTCCTGAGCGACTTCGGACAAGCCGATCTTGGCCGCATAGACGTAGCCTTGAACCTCGCACAGGGCTATCGGAGGCTCAGCCAGCCTGCCATCGGCGTGGACTATGGCGTTCCAAGAATCTTTCCATCCCTGGTTGATCAGCCCTCGCTCGCTCTTCCGCACATATTCGAGAAATCCATCGCCGTCTTTGTCGCCGTACTCGTCGATCCATTTGAGCGCCGCCATCAAGTTCGGCCAGATCGATTCGATGAACTCCGAATCGCCCGTCCACCGGAAGTATTCCGCCGCCAACATCAGGTAAAGCGGCGTGGAATCCACGCTTCCGTAGTACGGGGTGTGGGGGATCTCTTTAGTCCTCGCCAGCTCTCCTCGCCTGAGTTCGTGAAGGATCTTGCCCGGTTCCTCATCCCGCCAGAGGTTTTCTTCCTTGCCCTGATAGGCGGTCAGGAATTCGAGAACGCCCTTGGCGGGCCTGGTCGAAAGGGGCAGTATCTCCAGGGCCGTGATCAGAGAGTCCCTGCCGAAAGGAGCGACGTACCACGGAATCCCCGCGTGAAAGATTTCCCCCTCGGGAGTTTTGGTCAAGAGCGCTCGAATGTCCGATATGCCCCGTCCGACCACCGAGTTGAATAGCTCGTTGTCCGTGTAAATATCGGCCGACGTTTCCTTCCATTCCGCATACGAGTCGGACAGCTCCGCAATGGCCGAATTGAAATCGCGCTTCGAGGCTTGACCGCCGGATATAACCGGTTCTATGAAAAGATTGAGCACGATCCTCTTGCCGGCCGCGATCGTCTCCCTGAAAAACACAGTGGTCTTGTTAAAACCGGTCTCGATCGCATCGGGCTGCCTGGGCAAATAAACGCGGGTTTGCATGAACACGCCGTCCTCGCCCATGTAGCCAAAGATAAGGCGCTTGCCGTCCACTTTTGGGACCATCAGCTTCCCTCGGCTCTTCCTCCGCATCCCGCGCACCTCGAACAGATCGGCGAAGTCCGCGTTGAAGGATAATCCGATTTCGATCTTAACCGGCACCGGATTGTAATTCTTGATGCGCATGCGCTCGTACAGCCCATCTTTGATAAGTCGCAACCGCCGAACGTTTACCGTTTCCTGGGGAATCGTGAGCTTATCCCCGGTCTGTATGTCGCCGTTCGTCATTTCGATGCGGCTCATGTAATCTCGCTCGGCGGTCGAGGACAGTAGGATGGGGCGCCGACCGTTGAGCGTGAATTCATAGCAGCTCAAGAAGCGCGTATCGAGGAAGTAAAACCCGAGACCGCTCGTGTTATCCGAAGGTATGTCTCCCTCGAGATTGGTGAAAAGGAAGTGCTCTCCTTCCTTGATCGGAAGGCGCTCCTCTTTGATGTCGACGATGATGAAGGGAATGCCCTCGTTGAGTATCCGATTTGTCGCTTCGGCTTCTACGAAAAATTCCTCGCCGTCCGGCGTAACGAATCGCTGCTGCATAGATGCTTTATACCTCGGTCGTCACCTCCGCGAAGTCGCTCGATGGCTGAAGCTAAAAATCGAGGTCCGCTCAACGGTCCTTCACCACGTGCGCGCCGCGCTGATCTATGTCCATCGGCTGGACGCGATATTTCAGCCGCCTCTCTCCTATTATCTTCTTGAGGCCCTCGCGAACCATCGGCTCCTGGGCCTCGGTGATCAAGCAAACGATCGAAGGTCCCGCCCCGGAAAGCGCCACCCCGACCCCCAACAATTCCCTAATCGCGGCCGTGAAATGATCGAGGCCGGGGATTAGGGGTTCGCGATACGGCTGGTGCAGGCGATCCCTCGTCGCTTCCGGCAAAGCATCGGAGCGTCCATTCAGAATCGCCCCCACCAAAAGCGCCACGCGCGAGATGTTGAAAATCGCGTCGGCATGCGTCACTTCGAGGGGCAACACCGCCCGAGACTCGGAAGTCGATAGCTCCTCATCGGGGATGAGAACCACCGCTTTGAGCGCCTCCGAAGGTCTCAAGGCCAGTGCCTTCCAGCCGTCGTCGGTCTCGTAGCAAATCGTCAGTCCGCCGAAAACAGCCGCGGCCACGTTATCGGGATGCCCCTCGATCTGGGATGCCATTTCGAAGATCTCTCGTTTCGAAAGGGGTCCACCGGCGAGCTCGTTGGCGCCCATGAGGCCGCCCACTATGGCCGCCGCGCTCGATCCCAGCCCGCGGCGCAAGGGAATGCGGTTGACCGTCTCGATGTAAAGACCGCTCGGCTTGTAATCGACCTCTTCAAAAAGGCGAGAGGCGGCTTTATACACCGCGTTGCCATCATCGACAGGCAGATCGAGAGCCCCTTCCCCGTAAATCCGAATGGAAAGCCCCCTTCCCCATTCTTCCATCCTGATGGTGTTGTAAAGGCCCAGCGCCAAGCCGAGAACATCGAAGCCGGGCCCGAGATTTGCGGCCGATGCCGGGATGGTTACCTCGACCAAGTGATCATCTCCGCCTGCGTCGTCGCTTTTTCTTATTTTAACAGTTAAAGACCCCAAGGATAAGATCATCGGTCCCAAACCGATAGCGCCTCCTGGCTCCGATTTCCTCTTAGCCCTGTTAGATAGAACGGTTAAAAAGCGATACCGAAAAGTGCGTTTCGGGTATCTATTTAATCGCGAACAACGCGAACTTCAAAGCTCTGGGACGATGCGTATGACGTACGGAAACCGCGGTCTTTCCCCGCCTCAACTCGCTTTGGCGGCAGTTTTCCTGGTGCTCGTTTTCTTCTTGGGGACGTACGTTCGCGATTTGAGGGACTCGAGCGATCCGGGACGAGTCGCGCGCGACTTCTTCGCAAAAGTAAAGGCCGGCGATAGGGACGGCGCCCTCTCTCTTTGGAGCATACCTCAAGATCGGCGGAAAATGCTCGGCGATCTGGACGTGGAAACCACGGATCGCTTCCTGCGCGATGGGCGACGCATTCGCTCGCTCGAAATCGAGAAAATCGAGTTTCTCGAAGGTTTGGACGCCGTGCGGCCGACGGACAAGGCGCGCGCCGAAATAGCCGAGGTCAGCGGCCACTACGTTACGGACAAAGGGAGAACGGCGTTTCAATTATCTTTGAGAAACGCGGTTTCGGGCCTGCCCCTTCTGAGCCGCTTGGGTCCCATTTGGAGAGTATACCTCGCCGCCGCCGAGTAGCGTTCCGAGCCCGTGCGCGGAAAACCAGCTCAGGCGGTCTCTATGCCAGCCGACGATGTCATTCCCAAATGTGGCCGCAGTCGGGACACACGAGCCCCGGCCTAGACAGCAGCTTGAACAGGAGGTAAAACCCGGGCACCAACCCGAATAAGAGATAGGTCATTATTAGCATCGGTATCTCGGCCCCGGCTACGCCCCTCTTGCGGAATCCTCCTCGATGCCCACATCGCTCGCATTTGAAGTCCATCGACATAACCGATCCTCCCGCAATGCCGGCATCCGCACCGCGCGGACCCGGCGATCATCCAATTGCCCAAACGCCCGAAACGAGTCGTCGTTTATCGCAGTGGTTCATCGCCGGTAGTATCTACCAAAAAACGGTCGATCTTATGCATCGAGTAACGGGCGGGCAACGCACCCGCTCTTTAGCCCGCTCGACCACGGGCGAAAATGCTGGATCGTCGATTTGACCGTCGGGGGCTTCGACCGTTCAAAGGCGCGGCTGGAGAGATTGCGCGGCGATGCGCGCCGATGAGCTAGGAATGAAGTGGGGGGTATAAGTCTAGCCGCATAAGCCGCGGCGGTTATGGGCGCATGATGATTTTTTCAACCGCTTCCGTCGTCGCCTCGCTCTCGACGACGCTCCCACCGGCCTTGATCGCGGTATCGGGGTCCTTAAGGCCATGACCGGTCAGCACGCAAACGACCAGCGAGCCCCTTTCGATTCCGCCCTCCGCGACCGTTTTCCGAAGGCCAGCTACGGAAGCAGCTGAAGCCGGTTCGCAGAAAATGCCTTCGCTCGACGCCAAGAAAACGTAAGCGTCGAGGATTTCTTCGTCGGTCACCATACCTATGGCTCCACCGGATTCTCGGGCTGCCTCGATGGCTTCGCCCCATCTCGCCGGATTTCCAATTCGAATCGCGGTCGCCACCGTCTCCGGGTTTTCGATGGGACGTCCGAGCACTATAGGCGCGGCACCGGCCGCTTGGAAACCCATCATTTTAGGTCGACCGGCGACCTTTCCCTTTTCGCTGTATTCGCGAAAACCGCGCCAGTAAGCCGTGATGTTCCCAGCGTTTCCCACGGGGATGAACAGGTAATCGGGCGATCTGCCGAGACGATCGCAGATTTCGAAGGCCGCGGTCTTCTGGCCCTCCAGGCGATACGGGTTAAGCGAATTCACCAGCGTGATGGGATGAGTCTCGGTGAGCTCCCGTACGATTTTTAACGCGGCGTCGAAATTCCCGTCCACCGCCACCACTTTAGCTCCGTGCATAAGAGCCTGCGAAAGCTTTCCCAGCGCTATCTTCCCGCCGGGAATGATCACGATGCAATCCATGCCGGCTCTAGCCGCGTAAGCCGCGGCGGATGCGGAAGTGTTCCCCGTTGAAGCGCACATGACGGCCCTTGATCCGTCCTCGAGGGCCTTCGATATGGCGAGCGTCATCCCCCTGTCTTTAAAAGAACCCGTGGGATTTAGCCCCTCGTACTTCAGGTAAACCTCGAGACCGAGCTCCGCCGACAGGCTTCTCGCGGGCACGAGCGGCGTGTTTCCCTCCAGAAGGGTGACGACGGGAGTCTTTTCGGAAACCGGTAGGTGCTCGCCGTATCTGTCGATCAGACCGCCGTAAACCACTTATCCCTCCGCTCCCTCGCGCCGCAAATCATTAAGGTCCTTTCATTCCACCCTGATTATGCTGGCGATCTCGTTTACGACTTCCAGCTCGCGTATATCTGCAACCGCCTTTTGCAAGTTGATTTCCTTCACCGGATGCGTGATGAAAACGAGTTCGGCTCCCTTCTCGCCGGTTTCCTTCTGGATAACGCTTTCGATGGAAACGTCGCTGTCGCCGAACGCCTTCGCGATTTGCGCGAGAACGCCCGGCCTATCGGCGACAAGCATCCGAACGTAGAACTTGGTAACCGTTTCCGAGTGATCCCTGACGGGGATTTCGAAGAAGCACGTACATCCTATGGATCTTCGCCGGCCCGCCGCCAAACGCCTGGCGATGTCGATGACGTCCCCGACGACCGCGCTGGCAGCGGGCAGGCTTCCGGCCCCTTGCCCATAAAACATCACGTCGCCCACCGAATCGCCGACGACGTAAATGGCGTTATAAACTCCACCGACGGACGCCAGCGGGTGCGACAGCGGAACCATCGCCGGGTGAACACGCACGTCGATTCCATCCGACGTTCTCGCGGCGATGGCGAGCAGCTTGATCGCGCGGCCCACATCTCGAGCGTAGGTGATATCCTTCGGCGCGATCTTTCTGATGCCCTCGGTAAAAACCTTGTCGGCGGTAACCCGACTGTTGAAGGCGATCGACGCGAGGATCGCGATCTTCGCCGCAGCGTCCAGGCCATCGACGTCCGCGGTCGGATCGGCCTCTGCGTAGCCCCGCCTTTGAGCTTCCTCGAGCGCTTCCTCGAAAGGAATGCTTTTTTCGGCCATCTCCGAGAGGATAAAATTGGTGGTTCCGTTGACTATCCCGATCACCTTGGATATCTCGTTTGCGGCAAGGCTCTCTTTTAGGGGGTGAATTATCGGGATCCCGCCCCCTACCGATGCCTCGAAGGCTATATCAACCCCCGCCTTCTCGGCGGCTTTCATGATCTCTTCACCGTGCGTGGCCATTAGGGCCTTGTTGGCCGTAACCACGTTTTTCCCGGCGTTGAGGGCTCGAAGGACGAATTCCTTGGCCGGGTTTATGCCGCCTATGAGCTCTATTACAATGTCGATCGAGGGGTCGTCGATCACGAACGAGACGTCATCGCCGACGATCTCGTTCGGCAAACCGAGCACTTCTCCCTTCGACCTGCTGCGATCGACCGCCTTGGCGAGGACTAAGTCCACACCTATTTTCGTTTTAAAGTCATCGCGATGCTTTTGAAGTATTCTCACGACGCCCGAGCCGACCGTGCCAAGCCCGATCAACCCGATTCTGATTTCCCTTTCCTGCAACCGCATCGACCACCTTAAAAAGCGGATTCTTTCCACCGATGTCCGCGGCCTAAAAGTCCGTTCGGTTTTTCGCCGCACGGCACGAGTATCCGGCTTCGGAACCCACATGTCCAGGGGGATATCAAAGCGGCTTTTCGAGCCTCAGCAGATCGTCATAGCTCTCCCTCGCCACGATCACTTTGGCCCTGCCGCTTTTTACGAGCACGACCGCCGGCCTCGGCTGCTTGTTGTAGTTGTTCGCCATCGCGTATCCGTAAGCCCCGGTCGCCAGCGTCGCGAGAACATCGCCGACCTTCGGCTTCGGAAGGAGCGCATCCTTAACCAGAATATCGCCGGTCTCGCAATGCTTGCCTGCTATCGTCAAGGTATCCGTTTTTTCATCTCGCATCCTGTTGGCGAGATGGGCCTCGTAAACCGCGCCGTACAGCATGGGACGCAGATTGTCGCTCATTCCCCCGTCCACGGAAACGTAGGTCCGCACTCCCGGGATTTCCTTGATCGTCCCCACCCTGTACAGGGTGATGCCGGCGTTTCCGACGATCGATCGGCCCGGCTCGACCATGACCTTGGGAGGGGGAAAGCCCAGCTTTTCCGCCTCTCTCTCAACCCCGCCCAGAATCACTTCCGCAAACTGCTCCACCGTCGAGGGTTCGTCCGCTACCTTGTATTTTATGCCGAGTCCTCCTCCGGCGTTGAGGACTTCCGGGATAACGCCGGTCTCCGACCCGACCAGCGCCATGAAATCCATGATGATTTCGACCGCTTTATCGTAAGATTGAAGAACGAATATCTGGCTGCCGATATGCGCGTGGATGCCCCTCAAATGAAGGTTCGGAAGCTTCAGCGCCCGCTTGACGGCTTCAAGGGCTATCCCGTCATGCAACCCAAAGCCGAACTTGGAGTCGACCTGGCCGGTTTGAATATAGCTGTGCGTGTCGGGCTTGATCCCAGGCGTGATCCTCAAGAGGATGTTCTGCCGTTTGCCGTATTCTCCGGCCAACCGATCCAACAGCGACAATTCGTCAAAGCTGTCGACCACGACCGTTCCGACACCGCTCGAAAGCGCGAGCCTCAGCTCGCCTTCCGTCTTGTTGTTTCCGTGCATGAAGATCTTGTCGGGCGGAAATCCGCTTTTAAGCGCCACGTACAGCTCCCCACCGCTGGAGACGTCGAGCGAAAGGCCCTCTTGCTCAACCAGCTGACACATGGCCAGGGACATGAAGGCCTTACTGGCGTAAATAACCTCGGCTTCCACCGCGCGGCCGGAGAAAGCGCTCAAGAAGCGGCGGCACTGGCTCCGTATGTGCTCCTCGTCCATGACGAAAAGCGGGGTGCCGAATTCTTCGGCGAGATCGACGCAATCGCAGCCGCCGATTTCCAAATGACCTTTTTCGTTTATCCTCGCCGTCATCGGCATCACGGTGTGGGACACGACTCGCCCGCTCCTATTCCCTTCCAAGCCGTATATTGGCAAGAGACCAAGCGTATTCGTACAGGTGAAGACCTTTTGAACAGGCGATGATCTCTCCATCGCCTACGCCTATTTCATCCGCCATATACTCTTTCATCATCTGGATGCCCGCCAGGTTCGCCGGAAACCCGCCCCATAGGTCCCAGCTCCTGAAATAGACGATAAAGTGAAGCTTTCCGTAGCGAATCCTGGTATCTATTTGACGGAGGCACGGGGGGTCCTCCAAAAATATGCTCTTCGGGTCGCATACCGCCATGCAGGCCTGGTTCGTTTCATGTCCCTCTTCTTTGTACATCCTGATGACCTCGGCTATCTGGGGTTCGAGGAACTCGCCGTAAGTGTATTGCTCGTTTTCTTGCTTCTCCGGGGTCATCAGGTAACGCAAATAATCCTCCGCATATTCTTGCGAGACCGGCGGTGTCAACCCGAGATGCGGCGGAATATCCGGAACGAGCGGCCTGGTCCCCGGATGCTCGATCTTGATCGTAACGAAGTCCAGTTCGCGCCTTTTCGTCCCGGCGTAACTCCCCCGATCGATGACGTATTCGTATCCCTCGTTAACCACCGCGTCGATCGCCTGGAACCAAGCGTCCGGTAGATCCCTGGCGACTATTTGCGTGAGCTTCACGGAAACCACCTTATCGGGAGCGAGCCGCAACCCGCGCTGAAAACGCGTTCTCTCCGAGAAACGGCCTAAACGCCTCCAACTACTGATAAATGGCGCCGATGCACAGCGCCAACCACTTCTTATCATATCTTAAAAACGAAGGTACCGGTAGGCAAGTAAAGAGTGCGCTTCGCGTCGCGCTTTTTCCGTTCGGACTATCTGAGACGGGAATAGTTAGGATATCCTTAAGCGAGTAGCGGCTATTACCGAGCTGAAGATGATCGAAGATCGGATAAATTCGGACGACGACAGGAAGATATACGCGATTTCGATCTTGGAATCGTCGATCTCAAGGACTCTATCGCTGACGGTCGCCCTGGCAACCCTGAGCTATCTTCCGATCGCGGGAATCATCGAAGTTCCGCTTGGCCCGCTTCCGCTTTACGTTCTCGCCTTCGCAACCGCCGCGCAGGTTATCGCGTTGGCGGGCGTCGAAAAGGCGGTGAGGCTGCCCAGATCGACGTTGACCGTTCCGGCCGCCGCCTTCTTCTTTATCCTTATTCTTTCCAGCATCGGTCTCCGGCTTCCGTTGGGTTGGACCGCCGGCAGCGGAAGTTTCGGTGGGAACGTCGCCATGGCGTTTATGGCGTATTCCGGCTATATATTCCTGGATTCGCGGCGCGACAGGCGGAAGCTCCTCGTGCTTTTGTCCTTTACTCTCGCCGCAGTCTTCATAGCGGACCTCATCCGAATGGCGATCGCCGCGATCGGCGTCACCGCAGCCGGAAAGCCGGGACCGATGGTGGCAAGCGCCGTGGAGGCGGGCCTTTACTTTTCGTTCGCGGTGCCCCTCATGGCCGCGCAGGTGATCGAAAGGCGCAGCTGGATGAGCCGCTACTCTTTTCTCCCGGCGCTGGTCGGAGGCCTGACCTACGAGATCACCGCCGCGCCGCCCCTGGCTATCGTCGCGACGATCGCGGGACTTGCGACGCTGTTCCTCGTTTCGAGGAAGGTCCTTGCTTTCGCCGCGGTTCCCGTCCTGGCGGCCATCGCGCTGGCGGGCGCGGTCCTTGTGAGCAGCTACGCATCCCCAATAAGCCGGCCCGGCTCAAGCGCGGCCCCCCATCCGAAACCCGAAGCCCCCATAAGCAAAAGGGCCATCGACAAAGCCAATAGGCTATTTGACGAGCTATTGCCCGATGAACGAAGCGGCTTGGGCGCTGCACCTGCTCTGCTCTTCTTGGTTTTGCTGGTCGCCTTCTTGATTCAGAGCGCGCCCCGCATAAGCGATATGGCCGACTACGAGAAAGCATTCAACCTCGGCGTTCTCGCGGGATTCGCCGGTTACGCGATATTCTCCACGGCGTACGGAAGCTCGGCGACCGTCTCCCCCGCCGCATGGCTCATGGTTGGGGCCGCAGCCAGATTGATCAACCCCGCAGAAAAGCCGGTTTTTAACCTCGGCCTGCGGAAGAACTCAAGATGCTGATATCGGAGATCGCCTGATGAGACGAGACATCGATCGGAGGTAAACCTCCGATCGATGGACGCACAAACACCCGCGGCGATATGCGCACTTACCAAACGACGCTTTGAAGCTGGCCCCAGCTTTAGGAGCTCGCCTCGATGGGCTTGTCCAAAACGGCCTCGAGCTCGGGAAGCGCTTCGCTCTTCGACGCCAGAACGGCTCCGATAACGATCGCGAAGGCCCCGCCGGCTATCCAATAACCGGCCATCGCGAGTTCGGGTTTGATGACGAGCGGAACTATCAGCAGCGATATGAGGTTGATCACCTTGAGCAGAGGATTTAGCGCCGGCCCAGAGGTGTCTTTGAACGGGTCCCCGACCGTATCGCCGATGACGGTCGCCTTGTGTACGTCGGATCCCTTTCCGCCCAGATTGCCGTCCTCGACCCACTTCTTGGCGTTATCCCAGGCTCCTCCCGCGTTGGCCAGATACACCGCCAAGAGCTGGCCGGAAACTATAACCCCGGCCAAAAACCCCCCGAGGGCGGCTTCTTTCAACGAGAAACCGATGACGACGGGCATCAAAACGGCCAACAAGCCCGGAGCTATCAGCTCTTTTAGCGCCGTTTTGGTGCAGATATCGGTGACCGAGGCATAATCCGGCTTGCCGGTGCCCTCCATTATCCCCGCGATCTCGCGGAACTGCCGCCTCACTTCGTGCACCACGGCGGACGCTCCGCGCCCGACCGCGCGGATCGTCAGCGCGCTGAAAAGGAAAGGCACGGCTGCCCCGATCAACAGGCCGACGAATACCTGAGGTACGTCGACTTGGATGCCGGCTTTCAATCCGGCAGTGGTGATGAACGAACCGAAAAGGGATATGGCCGCGATGACCGCAGATGCTATCGCCAAACCTTTAGTCACCGCTTTGGTGGTATTGCCGACCGCGTCCAGTTTATCTATTACGTCTTGGGCCTCGTCGCTGGCATCACCCGACATTTCCACGATGCCGCCGGCGTTGTCCGCGACCGGTCCGAAGTTGTCCATCGCGACGATCATGCCGGCCGTGGTGAGGATCCCCAAGCCCGCCAGCGCGACGTAGTAAAGCGCCCTGGTGACATCGCTGCCGGCCAAGAAGACCGAACCCATTATCGCAACGGCAATCGAAAAGACGGCGACGACCGTCGATTCTTTACCGACCGCGATTCCCGTCAAGACCGTAGTTGCCGGTCCCGATCTGGCCGAAAAGGCGATTTCCCTTACCGGTTTGAATTGCGTAGCCGTGTAGTACTGGGTTATGAAGAGAATGACTCCGGCCAGCAGAAGGCCGAATGCCGTCGCCCAGAAGGGCTCCATCGAGGCGTCAAGAAAGTAATAGGAAAGGCCCGCCACTATAGCCGCCGCAACCAAAGCCGCTAAAGCGAAACCGAAATTCATCGCGCCCAGGGCGTTCTGCTTTTTGGTTCGGACGAACCAGCTCCCGATGATCGACGCGATAATGCCGGCCCCCATCACCAAAAGGGGAAACAGAATGCCCCGCTCCTTGAAAACGGCGTAGCCGAGGATCATCGAACCGACCAGCGTGACCTCGTAAGACTCGAAAAGATCGGCGGCCATGCCCGCGCAATCGCCGACGTTGTCGCCGACGTTGTCGGCTATGACGGCCGGATTGCGGGGATCGTCCTCGGGGATCCCGGCCTCGACCTTTCCGACCAGATCGGCTCCCACGTCGGCGGCTTTGGTGAATATGCCGCCGCCGACCCTCATGAGAAGCGCGAGAAGCGCCGCCCCGAAGCCAAGGCCCAGAAGCACTTCGGGCGCCTTTCCCTTGTAGAATTGGAGGATCAGCGCCGGCCCGAGCAGACCGAGGCCGACCGTAAACATACCCGTCGTTACGCCGCTTTTGAATGAGATGGAAAGCGCGGGATTGAAACCCTTAAAGGATGCTGCTGCCGTGCGCAGGTTGGCTCGAACCGCAAGGCCCATGCCGAGAAAGCCTATCGAAGCGGAAAACAAAGCGCCGATCAAGAAAGCTATCGTGCGCCCGATCGCGACATCGATTCCAAGGCCGTAAGCCGTGCCGAAGATAACCACCGCCAAAATGACCACCAGAAAGGCGACCGTCGAGAATTGGCGCTTCAAATAAGCATTGGCCCCTTCCTGGATGGCGAGCGCCACTTTTTGCATGTTCTCGGTGCCCGCGTCATTCCGGAGGATTTGAAGCGCCAGGAACACCCCGTACGCGAGAGCTAGCAGGGAGATGGCGATCACAATCCAGATCGACAGCTGCTGAACGCTCGTGAGGTTGAGCTCTATGGCCCCACCTCCGGCGATGGCCATAAAACTCGTGTCGACAAGACCTACCATGTTACCTCCAATCCGAAAACCTATATGTAAACGCCCTACGCGGGGAGGCGATCCACCGAAATGTGGGCCGCAAGCTGATACCAGACAGAGCGCTTCTTGTCGCCTATCCTCACGGTGATGGGCCCCTTGAACGGCGGCTTATCGATGACGGTCAGACGAGCGCCCGGCCGCAAACCCTGCTCTTCGATCAGCCTGAGCATGTCCTCGTCGATTTCGCCTACGTTAACCACCCTCGCCCCATCTCCAGCCTCGAGATCGCAAAGGCGCATCGCCTGCGGATAGGCTTCCTCGGGCTTCGATGGGATCGGCAGCCCATGCGGACAGCTGGTGGGCTCGTTTAGGAACTCAAACAAGCGCTCCTCGACCTCGTCGGAGATAGCGTGCTCGAAGGTTAGCGCCTCCCTGTGGGCCTCGAACCACTTGAAGCCGAGAGCATCCGTCAAGAAACGCTCCACTATCCTGTGACGCCTCAGCGATTTAATGGCTTCGCGCTCTCCCTTCTCGGTCAGCGTGATAGCTCGATACGGCAGGTGGTTGATCAACCCAGCGGCCGAAAGCTTTTTGAGCGTCTCGGTCACGGTGGAAGGAGGCAGATTCAGCGCCTCGGAAAGCTGAAGCGCATGCGCTTCGCCATCGCGCTGCTGGAGGCGGATGATCTCTTTCAGGAATTCCCGATGAATGGTTTTCACGCGGTCTCCTAAATAAAGTGCTAGCGCCAATAATTTCAGATACCCGAAATTTTAATTACCCTCGCCTGAAGAGTCAACAGTAAACCACGAAAGCGGCACTCACGGCTGAAATCCCATCTCATCCAGCGCAAGCTGTACGGACCCTCACATCGCTTATCGCGGATCGCACGCGATTCCGGCGCACTGCTGCGGGAGGCGCTATTCGTAGGCGCCGCTGAAAGGCGCGGTTCCCGCGCGCTCCGGACCGTTTTTACTTGACGCGTCCACGCCTTTCGATACAATAATGATGTTTCGCGGGAAGAAGCCGGTGCAGCGAATCGCGCTTCCGCCATTTAAATTCGGAAAAGTTTCGCGAAAACATCTTTGCCGATAAATGGGGAAGAAAGCGCGATTGTTCGGCCAGGTAGCTCAGTCGGTAGAGCAGAGGACTGAAAATCCTCGTGTCGGCGGTTCGATTCCGTCCCTGGCCACGCATAAGTATCCGCAGATAAATAAGCAAAAGCCCTCCAGTATCGACTTTTCCGCGTTTTCGGCGATTTTTGAAGTTCCCCAGACTTGTATATACGGCGGATACGGGCATCATCTCAAGGGCCAAGCTAGCTTTGCGCTAACGCGTTTAGGATGAGATTAGTTGCCCACTTTCGTTTGAGGCTTCAACTTCAAGACCGCCGAGCGCGGTACCGAGCGCTGCCATCTTCTTGACAGCGTGCATGTCACCCTCGAGAAGCAAGTAGCGGTAAAACCGGAGACCTCGAGCGATACACAGAATACTGAGGATTCGTCTTGCACGCGCCGACATGCAAATCAGATGATTGTCATATAACAACCAACGGTTGAAATACCAAGGGGATAGCAAATGGCTAGCGGGACACCCGTTAGCTCTACGCAGCTTTTTCCTGGCCAGTCTTCGACCTTTCGACTGCTTGCATCCTTCTGTGCCATTTCCAATGGTCGTTGAGATTGTCCTGTATATCAGCGACGAAAAAGAAATAAAGGATAAAACATAGTGGCGCGAAGAAAAACAGCAATGGAATTGATAGCCAACTGGTAATGTAGAGCCATACCACTCGATCGGGGTCAAGAATTCGCTTCACACGACAGTGCCTTTGCATCTCACATATGCGCCTTGCCGTTCTATAAACTGTAACTATTGTTGGGATAAATAAAAAAATAGTTCCGAAAATAGAAAAGGCGATTGCCGACAGCCAGGGCCTCACCTCAATTTCTGGGTCATGTTTTCGCACCTCATCGTTCACCTTATACCACCAGTAAACTGCATAAAATCCTATGGTGAGGAGACTTAGCGTAAAAACTAATGCAATGCTTCGAACTTTTCCCAATGGCCTAGACGACCGAGATTCCACTTTTGACCCTCCAATAGCGCCTAATCAGCTGCGGTTTCTTCAAATTCAGCGGGCGCGTGAATCTCCCAGTGGGAGTTCATTTTATCCTGTACATAATAGACGAAGAAGGTAAGGCCAAAACCGAAAAGGAACCCGGTGATAAACAAGGTAAAAAGCAGCGCAGAGGCTTCTTCGAGGTTATATTCCCTATATCCTTCGCAATGTTCTTCCATTTTCCTCATGCGCTTTAGCGTCGCGAACGCAGAAATTATCGATGGAATGACGAGCAGCGCCCCGAGAGAAAAAGCAAGTCCGGACATAACCGGGTCAACGTCTATTGAACTGTCATGCTCAGCGATTTCTTTGTTAATACGATACGCCCAATAGCCCGTGTAAATTAAGGGAAAGATCAGAGACAATGCTGCGGCAGATGTGGGCTTAACTTTTTTCCCAATGGCCTGGGCTCCTGCGGCTGTTCTTCTCGCATTCGTTCCATGCCAAGCCCCTCCCACGCTTTAAGTAATCGAATTTACTTTCCCTGTTGGAGGGTTGTGTGAACTACTTGAAGTATTTGCAAGAACGTTTCCAGCGCTTCTCGCATTTCCAAACCAAAACGTTCACGGACGATCATCTCATTGACCTTGCTATACGCGTACCAGCTTCAGCGAGGCCGCTGTGGCATACCGAAGAACATCTAAATTTGTGGAACTCGCGTTACATCTTGGAGAGCAGCTATAATCTGCGAACGACGATTTTGCCGATTAATCAAGGATCGCATCAAAGTCAAGCGTTTTTACAGAGACCTGAGACTTTAAAAGGACTGAAGCCGTTCTTGTGCTTAGCTTCTAAGGTAATAATTCTTTATGGTTAGCGCCAGTTGGCCGGTAACGGTTTAGCTAAAAAGCTTGAGATAAATGGCTGAGTGCATGATTTGTGCGTGATATCGGAATTAATTTTGCCTATTATTTTTCTCCCAATTAGGTTAATTCTATTGCGTTCAAGCATGAATTTGCTCGTGCAAACCCAGAAGCGACCCTTCAAATATTAACTCATCGCAGGCTAACTTTCGGGAATGCCATGATCGGGCATGTTCATTAAGCTGCCGATTCAGTAAGCTAACTTGTGACGAAGCATGGGCGGGCGGTTAAGTTGCTTCTAGTTGCTCAAACAATGTGCCCATTCTTCTTTATCTATTCTATTATTTCTTACCAATAGCGTAGATCTTCCCATCTAAGCTGCCAATGTAGATGGTCCCATCTTTGCCGATGGCCGGGGATGATTCAATCCCTTTGCCCGTTTTAAAAGACCATTTTTCAAAGCCGTCCGGGTCAATTGCATATAGCTTACCGTCAAGGCTACCGAAATAAATGAACCCATCTTTGCTAATAGCCGGGGAGGAAGTTACACCTTTACGCGTTTTAAATAATAATTCTCCGCTCCCGTCTGCGGGATTTATCTTAGCGATACCTCCCTCGGTAGATCCGTTACCAATGCCTACGTATATGGTGCCATCGGACGCTATGGCAGGAGTGGATATCACCGGTTTTCCGGTGTTTAGCTTCCACTTCAATGTGCCATCAGGATTCAACGCGTAGACATTGTTATCATTGCTCCCAACATAAACAGTTCCGTCAGCTGCAACCGAAGGTGAGGAGAATATGGAGTCTAGAGTTTGAAAGTCCCATTTCAAGGTGCCGTCTTCCGGATTTACAGCGTAGAGCTTGCCCTCCACATCGCCGAAATAAACGGTGCCGTCCAGCCCGATAGCAGGTGAAGAGCCGAAGACAGAACCTTCGGTCTGAAATATCCATTTCTCCTCCCATGTTTCGTCGGAGCCCGCGTAAGCCCCAAGCCCACCGCCTTTCTTAGCGAAGTAAAGGGTGCCATCCGGCCCAATGACCGGGGAGTTGCCCATTCCTGGTATTTTGAATTCTATTTTCCTTAAAAGCATTCCGTTGGTAAGAAAGAATTCGGCAATACCATTCTCGCTTACTACAATGATTGTGCCTCGGTTACTGAGCGTTGGAGCAAAGAAAATCTCGCCATCAGGCTCGCGTTCCCAGTACTTCTTACCGTTTGGTTTGATTGCATACAAGGTACCATTCGCGCTGCCAATATAAATGGTGCCGTCGTTCCCAATAACCGGCGAACAGCTCACGGAATTGCCCGTTCTAACTTCCCACTTTTTCGTGCCAATTTTAGCACCGAGGTAAGGACTTTGACCTGTATGCCTCAGATCGTGCATAAACATCGGCCACGGGGAATCCGCTACCTGCGCAAATGCGATCGAAGGTAGAAGCCCAATTATTATGCTCGTTATTGTAGCTACTACAAAGAACTTTCTGCGTAATTTTACGCCTGCCATTATTTCCGCCCCCTAATGTACATTTGTTAAAACTCTCCTACCCGTTCTCAAGTAGATAAATCAAAGCCATCAGACTCAAGGAAATCGGCGCGTCAATGCGTTGTTAAACCAGTTAAAGAATTCAGTTGCGCTCTCGAATTTTTGCGAAAATGCCCGTCAGTAGCCTATTAGTGGAGAAATGAATGCGGAGAAATAAAAAGATAAGCATGCGGTGATTCTACCACGAGATGGCCAAAGACCTTTTATCGGCCCGCGCATCGCGTTTTGCCCATCGACCAGCTCCGTCGCCATCGGATAAGCGGTCGCGGACGATAAAGCGATCCCAATCCCCGGAGCGCGTCCCCGCGACCGCTTTTCATCCGCTTCAACGCATCTCCACCGAGCCCCGCGGCAAACAGAATGCCGTGAGAGATGAGGGATAGGGAAGTCCGACTCTTTTGCGGTTCAGCGATATCGAGAAAGCTCACGGGGCGTTAAGGGCGAAAGCGCTATGGGCGAAAAATCCTCGCATCGTAGGTTCGATTCCGTCCCTGGCCACTACTTCAAAAAGCTCGTCATTTCGTCCGCACTGCAGGGTTTGCCGAACAGATAGCCCTGAACGACGTCGCAACCGCTTTCTTTTAAAAAAGCCAACTGATCGTCGGTCTCCACTCCCTCGGCGACAACGACCAAATCCAGGCTTTTTGCGAGCGCTATTATCATGTGGACGATCGCCGCGCTGTCGGGATTCGTGACTACGTCTTTGACGAAAGTCCGATCGATCTTCAGCGCATCAAGGGGAAAGCGCTTCAGATAGCTGAGCGAAGAGTATCCCGTGCCGAAATCGTCGATCGCTATCCGAATTCCCATCTCTTTAAGGGCCTTTAGAGTCTCGATAGCTCGCTTCGCGTTCTTCATGGCGACGCTTTCCGTAATTTCGAGCTCAAGATAACCGGGATCAAGGCCGGTTTCCTCAAGAGAGCGCTCGATCATCTCAATGAGACCGCGGTGCTGAAATTGCTTGGCCGAAAGGTTTACCGAAACGCTGACTGGAGCTAATCCGGACTCTTGCCAAGCCTTATTCTGGGCACAGGCCTTCTTCAATACCAACTCTCCTATGGGTACTATCAAGCCCGTTTCTTCCGCCAAAGGTATGAACTCCAGCGGTAGAATCAGCCCGAGCTCCGGATGTTCCCAGCGGGCAAGCCCTTCAATGTCCACTATCTCGCCGCTCTCGATTCCGACGAGCGGCTGGTAATAAACGGTGAACTCGCCATTTTCCAGCGCATGGCGCATCCCGCTCTCGAGAGCGAGCCTCTCGAAGATCGCGGCGCTCATCGCCGGCGCGTACAGCTGGTAGTTGTTCCTGCCCTTCTCTTTTGCTCGATACATCGCAGTGTCCGCGTTCCGCAATAACGTTTCCGCATTTTCTCCGTCGCTCGGATAAAGAGCGATCCCGAGGCTCGGAGTCAAATAAAGTTTGTTTCCGTTGACGCCGAATGGCTCCTTAAAGGCTTCGAGTATCTTTTCAGCTACCCTAATGGCATCCTCTTCCCGGTTCACTTTCGGAAGGAGCAGAACAAACTCGTCCCCGCCTATGCGCGCGACCGTATCCCCCTCGCGGACGAGGTCCTGAAGCCTGCGGGCTACCGCGATAAGCAGCTGGTCTCCAGCTGCGTGACCGAGAGTATCGTTCACCGCCTTAAAATTATCGAGATCCAGGAAAATCAGCGACAGCTTCTCTCTGTTTCGGTGCGCATGAGCGAGGGCTACGGTCAATCTGTCGCCGAACAGGGTCCTATTCGGAAGGTTTGTCAATAAATCGTAATAGGCCATGCGCTTAATGGTCTCTTCCGCTCGCTTTCGCTCCGTTATATCTCGCACGATGTTCACCACGACCTTCCGGCCGTCGAGCTCGACGAGCTTCGCGTGCACTTCGACGGGCAACCTCCGTCCATCCTTCGCGACGTTCACCGACTCATAAACCGCGCTCCCCTTTTTCAGCAAGATCTCTTTCTGGTGCAAAAAATCTTTGATCGAGGATGGATCGATTAAGTCCCGCAAAGTTTTCCCCAGAAGCTCTTTCCTGGTGTACCCGCGCGAATTGTGGGCCGCCTTATTGACGTAAACTATCCTGTCGTCTAAGTCGTGCACTATCACGGAATCCGTGGCGTTATCCAGCAGCATCGACTCGAACTCGAGTTCCCTCTCGACTTTCTTTCGTTCAGTGATGTCGCGGATGATGACCTGGGCAGCGCGCTTGTCCTCGTACGCCACCGGAATCGCGGTGACTTCGACGTCGAGGACGGAACCGTCGAGCCTCACAATTTTCTCCTCGTTGGGCGGCGCATTGCTGCCCCACTCGACCAGTTCTCTCGCTCGCTTCTTGACCTCCTCGTGGCAAGCCGGATGCAAGAATTCGAATATCGATCTGCCTATCAACGCGGCCCCGCTTTCGGCGCCGAATATTCGCGCGCAAGCCGCGTTTGCGAATACGATCTCGCCGTCGACCTGCACCAGAATCCCATCCGGCGAGAGCTCCACGAGCCTGCGGTATCTCTCTTCCGAATCCTTCAGAGCCCTTTCCATTTCCTCTTGCGCGGTGATGTCGTGGAACGCGGTCACCGCTCCGATCACCTTGCCTCCCTCAAACATGGGAGTGGTAACGTAAGTGACCGGGAAGGTGCCGCCGTCTTTGCGCGAGAAAACGTCCCTTTTAATGCGAGATGGCTTACCGCTCGCCAGCACTTCATGCACCGGGCATTCTGACGCGGGATACGGAGAGCCGTCTTCTCTTTGATAATGGAAGAGCTCATGGGCCCTCTTTCCCATCGCTTCCTCTCTCTTCCATCCCAGAAGGCGCTCAGCTTCCGGATTCAAGAAGGTAACGGCGCCCTCTTCGTCCAGCACGTACAGCCCCTCTCCCAGGCTCGAGGTTATATCGCTCAGCCTTTTCTCGTTGGATAGCTTCAGCGATGCGATCCTCAACGCGGCGCTTTTGGCCGTCGATTCCCTCGTCTTCTGCCAGGCTATGAGGAAGGCCACGGTGAAGGCGCAAAATACGGATGTCATAAAAATGCTGAGCAGCCGATAGCGCGAGATTTTGGCCAGCCACTGCTGAGCATCGATATCCATGCCGAGTACCGCCACGGGACGACCGGATGCCGGATCTTTCAGCGGAGCCAGACCCGAAACCCAAACGCCCCAGTCGTCTTTCATCGGGCCTTCCACATACGGATCACCGCCCGAAAACAGCGCTTTCAGCTCGGGAGTCGCTTGAGGGTAGATCTGGCCTGGAGGCGAGTACCATCGGGATAGCACCGACTCGGCATCGGCCAAAAAGACGACTTTTCCTCCGCGCAGGCCCATCAAGTAGACGAACCGCGCATCGGAGTTGGCGCGGCGCACCTCGATGAGCCTTTGGCGTATCCTATCGAAGTGATCCTTGCCGAAATCGTCCGCGGAACCGGTCAATTTCTCGACATCGGCGGGATCTATCGCGGAAAGAGCGGTCAAGGTGCGCGAAAGCAGACCCTGTCGCGCTTCGGCGTCGACGAGCCTTCCCGTAATCTCCGTGGCGACCCAGCCGAGCGCCAAAACGAGAAGTACCAAAAAAACGGTCCACGGAAAAACCTCGTACGGAGAACCGCCCTCGCCGGAGTCGAGCTCTTGCACCAGTTTCGAATAGGTCCATACGGGAGCGGTGACCGCTATTGAGCCCAAGGCGATCGGCAGCAGGGCCGCAAAAGCCATCGCCCTGAAAAAAGAGCCATCGGAGGTCAAAAAGCTCGGCAAAACCGCGATTTGCGGATAGGCGGAGAGATCGACCGCGTACAATCCGATCAAAACGAAGCCGGCAGAAAGCACCGGACGCATAAACGGATCCGCCCGCTTCGCGCCGCTAAGCATCGCCAAAGCGCAAGCGGCCCCGGCGGCCAGAATGAATAAGCGCGCCGCAAAACCGGAAAAGGGAAAGCGGATGAAAATCAACGACAGCGCGCCGAGAACCCCGAACGACGCCGAAAGCCATTTCCCCGGTACCCACCGCAAAAAGCGCCTCGATCCGGAGCGCCCGAACTCGAAGAGGGCGAGAATCGAAATCGCCATCAGCGCCAACCGAGCGTTCGCAAACATCGGGCTATCGCCGATCGCATGCGCATATAAGGTAAGCCACTGAGTCGAAACTCCGAACGCCGCGAAAGCCCCGAGCCAGCCCCAAGGAAGCGCTCCGCCTTCCTCTTTCTTCCGAACGATAAAGCATGAGGTGGCAAGGAAGGCGTATGCCAACCCGTAGATGAAATATAGGTAGTCTACCTGCCCCTCGATAAAATTTGCCATGCTCCGCGCAAACTTTCGCGCCGTTTAACCGATCTCCATCAAGATTAAAATTTTATGAACCAAGCGGTTTATCGGCTTCAATGCGGGTGCGCTTGAGCGCAAACCGCAACGGAACGACCCGGATCAAGGCCGCAACGCTTTTCAAAGCGCCGAGGGACTCTCCTTTCGATGCCACCTGGAGCTCTGACCAACTGGCAACGAATTCGCGTTCTCACCGGTACGCGTTCAGCCAGACCGCAGAAGAATTATCCCAATACGGCGAAGTATATATCTCCTTTGCCGACGAGATGGTCGACCCATCGGAGGAAAACAGCCTGATTCCCATTTTGCCGCCCCCATAGTCGTAAACCGCCGCCGCATCGGCGAGGCCATCGCCGGTAAAATCTCCGGATATGAACGCGGATCGCGAGTAATCAAGTGGCGCGCTGCAGGCGAGAACGGGTTCGAACTTGGAGCCGCTTGACGAGAAAAACCAAATTCCGGTTTTCGCCGCGCCGTAATTGTACGCGGCGATCAGGTCGTCCTTTCCATCCGCGTTCACATCTCCAGAAAGATAGCGGGCACTCGATGCCGCCCAGAAAGCGCTGAAATACGCGCGGTAAGGATAAGATGCCTGCCCTCCGGATTCAAACGGAAACACCCAGAAACCGGTCGATGTCGAGCCGTATTCATAAATCGCCCCCGCATCGACCGCGCCGTTCCCATCGAAGTCCCCCGAAACGAGCTTCGTCTTAGCCCAATCCCAGTACGAGCTATAAAACGCGCGCCTCAGATAAGTCGATCCCCGATCCAATTCATCGATAAGCCAAACGCCGGTTGACGTCCCCCCGTATCCGTATAGGGCGAGCAACTCATCTTTGCCATCGCCATCGAAGTCGCCAGAGGCCAGCTTAGTTTGTCCGGAAGACCAATGATCGGACGCGAAGACGAGCTTGGGCTGCGCGAAGCCGCTTCCGGTCGACGCGAAGAGCCAGAGTCCCGATTTGGTCCCGCCGTAATCGTAGAGGGCTATGGCGTCCGCATAACCGTCGCCGTTGAAGTCCCCCGATACCCACTTTGCCCTATTGAAGTCAAAATAACCCGGGCCGGACCTCCACCACAGCAATGATCTCAGGGTTTGCCCGTCAGAAAGAAAGACCCAAATCCCGGTCGTGCCTGCACCGTAGTTGTACGCGGAGACCGGGTCGGAGGCTCCGTCGCCGTTGAAATCAGATGCCGCTTTCTTGACGGGATTTATGGATATCGTTCCGTAGGGATCGTAATAATAATGCAAGATCCATCGCCAATCTTTTCCCTGGTCAGCCCAGTATTTTGTGCCCCACTGGGTCATCCAGCCCTCGTAACCCGGCACGTAGCCCGGACCGTAACTGCCCGCAAGATAATGCGATTCGAACAGCGAACCCCCGCGGGTCATCTTGAAGTTCCAGGTAGCGTCCACCGCGTCGTCCGTGGTCGGGTACGAATAATTCGGATTGTAAACCTGATCCGCAGTGGTATCCTTCACATCCGCCCCGAGGGACGGCCACTTGCCGCCTCTGGCGATCCAATACCAGGCGTATGTCTTGACCCCCATCGCGCCCGCCTTCAGCGATTCCATGGGCCAACTGCCGTACCACTCGCTCGGAAGCACGTGCTTGACGTAGAAATCGAACGGGACGACGTCAACCCTACCGAGGTTAACCCGATACACGCGGATGGTTTGAGGTATGCCGGAAGAGCTCAGCGCTTGAGCCGAAAAAAGGCCTTGTATCGAGCTCGCAATTCCGGACGCTCCGCCGTCCAAAGCGCCGGGCAAAGGATTCCCTTCGCCCAAAGATGCGGGATCCCCGTCGAAAACCGCGGCAGCGAGCTCCGCTTCGCGGCTCACGACGATTTTTCCGGGATAACCCGAAGAGACCAACTGGGAATCGATCTTCAAGCGCGCTCCTGGATAAACCCTCGCGCTGCCTATTTCCCCGCGATAGCCTTTTGCCTCCACGGTCAGCTTTAACTCATCGACTTCTCGTTCGATCCTTATTTCGGTCGGAGGAAGCTCTCCGCGATCATTCGCCTCTATGACTACGCCTTTTTCGGGAAAAGCCACCGTCGCTTTCGGGATCGGAGAACCGGTGATCATATCGGTTACGCGCCCGGAAACGAAAATCGAAAAGAAGGGTTCGGCGGACGCTTCAAGAGAGCTAAACGCGCCGAACGCCAAAAGCGCGCACAGCGCGGCGAGGAAAGAAGCCGCAATCTTCGCGGCAAGCGCGCGAACGCTGGATCGACTCCCGCTGCAATCGGTTAGCGAAAGCACTGCCATATATCGCTAATTTACACCTTTTCCGGTTGGCGAGGAAGATTTAAGCGAACGTTTAGCTTTCGCCCGCTTGGCAGTCGCTCGGCCGAAAGCGGCCAGCGCGGAATCCTTCCGTCGGAACGCTCACCGGGTAGAGTCCGCATCGCGCCTTCTGGGAGATCGCCCTCGAATCTACATGCGCTCCGGCGCCGATACCCCTAGGTTGGACAGCACTGCCTTCAAAGCGACTTGCGTGGCCTTTACGAGGCCCATTCTGGCCGATGTTATAGCCCGATCGGCGGTTACCACGCGGCACTTTGTGTAGAAATAATGAAAGGATGAAGCGAGTTCTTGAGCGTAGCGCGTCAAATAATGGGGAGACCGCGCTCTGGCGGCGGCCTCTAGGACTTCGGGCCACTCCGCGAGCTTGCGGATCAGATCGAGCTCTGGCTCCTCACCGAGCAGCGAGTAGTCAGCGATCTCGAGATCGACTCCGATTTCCGCGGCGTATTTCAATACCGAGCAAATTCGAGCGTGGGCGTATTGGACGTAGTAAACCGGATTCTCATTAGACCTTTCTTTCGCCAGTTCGATGTCGAAGTCGAGGGGTGAATCGGTCGAGCGCATCAAGAAAAGGAAGCGAACCGCGTCCCGCCCGACTTCTTCCACCAGCTCGTCCAGCGTGACCATCTCGCCCGTGCGCTTCGACATCCTCACGGGTTCCCCGGCCCTCAGCAGATTGACCAACTGACCTAAAATGACCTCGAGCTTCCCCTCGGGATATCCGAGCGCCCGAACGGCCGCCTTCATCCTCGGCACATAGCCGTGGTGATCGGCGCCCCAGATATCGATGAGAACGTCGTATCCGCGGGCCAGCTTATCTCGATGGTACGCTATGTCCGCCGCGAAGTAGGTCGGCTCTCCGTTTTCCCTGATCAGAACGCGGTCTTTTTCCTCACCGAAGGCGGTGGCCTTGAACCAGGTCGCTCCCTCGGATTCGTACACGAAGTCCTTTTCCTTGAGGATATCGATCGCCTCGTCTATCTTCGATCTCTCGTGCAGAGTTCTCTCCGAAAACCAGACGTCGAACTCGACGCCCATCGCCTTGAGCGTACTTCTTACATGCGACAGCACCTGCTGGTAGGCTATTTCTCTGAAAGCGGCCTCTCGTTCCTCCGGCTTCAGCGAGAGATATCTATCGCCCTCCCTGCTGGCTATTTCTCTGGCTATGTCTTTGATGTACTCGCCCCTATAGCCATCTTCGGGAAACTCCACGTCAACGCCATAGATCTCGGCGTACCTGGCGGCGACGGAGGCGGCGAATGCCCGCATCTGGGTGCCGTAATCGTTGATGTAAAACTCTCGCGTAACTTCGTGCCCGGTCGAGGCCAGAACGTTGGCCAGCGTATCGCCCACGGCGGCCCACCTGCCGTGCCCTATGTGCATCGGTCCGACCGGATTGGCGCTCACGAATTCCAGATTGACCTTCGCTCCATTGCCGATGTTTCTGAAACCGTAGAGCTCGCCTTCGGCATCGATGGCGCGAACTACATCGTGAAGCCACTCCTTGGAGAGGAAAAAATTGATAAACCCCGGCCCCGCCACCTCAACGCGGTCGACGTAGGGATCGGCCGGCAAAGCCTCTGCCAGAATTCGAGCCAAATCCCGCGGATTCATCTTCGCGGATTTGGCGGATACGAGCGCGGCATTCGTCGCCCAATCGCCGTGCGCTTTCTCCCTCGGCCGTTCCAGCGAGATCGGAGGAATTTCGATCTGCGGCACCGAACCTTCGGTCATGGCTTCACCGAATGCCGCCTCGATCAACTCGGCAAGTTTCGCGCGGATATCGACCATGGAGATGATTATAGCGTTTTGGAAAAGCGGTTACGAGTCGAAGCCGCTGCGGGGATCGTCCTTTTGCGATTTCCGCGACCGATCTTCGAAGGCCCAACGATCGCCGAAATCGACGCGACTCTGACATCCGGCACCAATGATGCTGGCTTCATCGCCAAGCGCGGGTGGCCGCGTCGGTTCGGCAATCGGCTCCGAGCGCCCGACCTCGCTCTCTAGTAGTGATAGGGCTCTTTGCGCATGATTTTAAAGCAGCGGTAAATTTGTTCGAGCAAGAAAACCCTCGCCAGCTGATGGGGAAGCGTGAGCCTCGAAAGGGAAAGTCTCATATTCGCCCTGGCGAGCACGCGCTCGTCGACCCCGAGCGCGCCGCCTATCACGAACGCGAAACGGCTAACCCCCGAAATCATCCGGTTCTCGATGTACCGGGCGAGTTCCTCGGAGGTGATTTCTTTACCCAGCCGATCCAAGACGATGACGTGGTACCCCTCCGGAATTCGGGGGAGTATGTGATCGGCCTCGAGCGACTTGACGCTCCGTTCGGGTCGCGCGCCGATATCTTCTTCCGGAACTTCGACCGTGGAAACGCGCGCATATCTGCTCAAGCGCTCGGTGTATTCGGCGGCGGCCAGCTTCAAGTAGTTCTCTTTAATCTTCCCCACTGCCAATATGAGTATTTCCACGCGCTCTGCAATCCCGAAAAGACCTAATCGGGGGGTTTATCTATGAGGACCAATTCGCCGCTTTCTGCTTTTCCCCCTCTAAGAAATGAAAAACGCAGCTTTTCCCCGACTTTATGCTGCCTTACCTCGTTCATCAGATCGTCCATACTCTCGATGCGCTTGCCGTTTATGGAAGTGATCACGTCGCCCTTGCGCAGCCCCGCTTTTGAAGCGGGACTGCCCTCCACCACATCGACCACCAGGGCTCCCTTTTTCTCCGATGGAAGGGCGTTTTTATCTTCGCCCGATCCCGGCTCGACGTTCTGCCCCAATATTCCCATGTACGGATGGCTCGCCTTTCCCTTGTTAATCAACTCCTCGGTCACCGACATAACCGTCTCTATCGGTATCGCGAACCCTATTCCCTCGTTGACCCCGGAATTCGACATGATCAAGGCGTTGATTCCCACGACTTTCCCGTAAATATCCGCAAGCGCGCCGCCCGAGTTTCCCGGGTTTATCGGAGCGTCCGTTTGGATCATGTTCGCGTACGTTCTGGGGCCGCCCGAATCCCTTTCGGGCAAGTTGACCGTGCGCCGAAGTCCGCTGACTATGCCCGACGTGACCGTATGCTCGAAACCGAAAGGACTGCCCATCGCGACTACGAGATCGCCAACTCGCAGGGCTTTGGAGGAACCGACCTCGGCCGGCGTTAGCCCGCTCAGGGGAACTTTGATCACCGCTAGGTCGCTGTCTTTGTCCGTTCCGATGATGACGCCTCGAACGTCGTCTCCTCCCACCGTCACCCAGATTTCCGAGGCCTCCTCCACTACGTGAAGGTTGGTTACAATGAAGCCGTCGGAGCGAATGATGACTCCAGAGCCAACTCCCCTTGCGTCTCCCCGATTCGCGCTGCCGCGATCCTGCTTAGTCCTGATATTCACTATAGACGGCTCCAGCTTTTGAGCCACGGCGGTCACCGGGCTCACCGGGATTTTTCCGTCGACCTTGATGAGCTGACGTTCGGCCGATGTGCCTACCCGAGAGCGGTACACGTTGATGGGATCGCTGCCGAAAACGTAGGGCAAAGCCAAGCCACCGATAAAACCCCCGATTACGCCGCAAATCAAAGAAAGGATCACCGCGGCGATGAACCTGCGGCGCGATCGCGCCGGAGCTTTGTTGTGGTCGACGATCCTTAAATCCGGCCCGCTCGATCGCCGAGGGGACCCAATAGGACCCCTCGAATCATCCGGTCGGTAAGCCTCGGGTAAACCTTCCACCGCGTTTCCGCCCTCCCTGGAAGCCCCACCGCGGGGCATCCCCTTTCAGCCATCGCTCTTCGATTTCATACCGATTACTTGCGATCTCCAAACAGATGCGATGCCTGGGATTTCAAAGCGGATTCCATGAATGCCTCCGACCGCGGAGATTCCACCAATAATGTCCAAGAAGCGCCCGCCGTTCGACAAGAACGGGCGCTCCTCGATATCGGAAACCGAGTGGTCAGGACGAGAAGCCAAAAGGCGTAAAAGCGATCGGCGGCTAACCGGCCGCCGCTAGCTTATCAAAACGGGTGAAATCGGTAGCCTCAGCTGCTCCAATTCGACTTATTTGCTTCTCCTCTGCCACCTGGTCCTTTTGAGCAGCTTCTTGTGTTTCTTCTTGCGCATTTTTTTGCGACGCTTCTTAAGCACCGAACCCATTCATCGAGCCTCCTCGCATCGTCTTCGTCGTCGGAGCCAAGTCCTTGGCCAACCCGAAGTCTGATTATATCAAATGGAAGCGGAAATCCTCACATGAAAGAAGCCCAAACCGCGCAAAAATCCGCGCGCCTATTCGAGCCGCGGCGCTTCAGGCATCTCGAGCTTTCAGCTCGGGTGAATGCGCCGCGGCTATCTTTAAGCGACCGCGGAGCTTTGGACTTTTCCGGATGATGCGATTCCGATGGACGGAAAAAGGGAGCCGAACTCATCAACGGGATCATTTCGGTCGAACATCAAAAGCGGCATCGCTCAACCGACCTAATGAGTAACGAAGATGGGCTTCTTGGCCATTCGGATGACGTTCTGGGACACGCTCCCCAAAAAAAGCTCTTCGCCAATTCCGCGGCCATGAGAGCCAAGAATGAAGCTGCTGACATCCAGTTCGTCCGCCATCTGTAAAAGCTCAGCAACTACGGCCCCAACCACGAGCTCGGCCCTGGCGTTAAAGCCGCAGGCGGAAAGCTCTTCTCTTATCGCCGCCAAAATGCGTTTGTTGGATCTGGTGACGACGTCCTTGCTCTCGGGCTTCAGCTCCTTTGGCTCCATGACGTGCGCGACCACGACTTCTCCGATTTTCTTGCAGTCGAGGGTCTTGATCAATTCCAGCGTTCTTTCGGCGACGTCCGAAAAATCGGTTGGGTAGAGCACGCGCTTGAAGACTCCCTTCCCCATCTCAAAAGCGGCGGTTTGCTCAAGTTCAATTAGGCTCCTGTAGGGCACCATCAAAACGGGCACCGACGCCTTGCGCCCGATCATCTCGGAAACGCTGCCGACAGCCAGCTCGTTGAAAGCGCCTTTTCCCCGAGTTCCCGAGATTATCAAAGATACGTTTTCCTCCGCCGCCGCTCTCAAGATCTCCTCGTGGGGCACGCCTCTCAACAGCAACGGTTTGACCTTCATGCCCGCGCTTTCCAGTATCGATGACCGCTCCGCCACGTCGTCTAAGAATTCCCTTTCCTTGCGCACGGCTACGGGACGCTCGACCCCTTTTAGCGCCGCCACGTGAACCAAAACGACCTCTTTTGCCCCGTAATGCCCAAAGCCCGAAACGAAGTGCATCACTTTGTCGTCTTGCTTCGACAATTCGGTCGGGACGAGCACTTTCTCAAACATAGGACCTCCATATCAACCTGAAAGCTCGACCTGCGGTTTCCAAAGCGCTTTTCAATAATTTAACTTATCATCGCTTCTAAGACAATAAAGCGGGATTTCGCGACGAGTTTATCCCGCGCATCTTCGGTTATCGCAACGTCATCCCCGCGCTTTTAAAGCGCAAATAGGAGGTCGAATCGATATGGGCCATAAACACGGAGGTTTCGAGGGAGTTGGGGAATGCGGCCACGATCTCGCCCACGTTTGCCCGATCTGCGGGTTGAGCCACGGAGTTCCCCGCGGGGAGTGGTACGAAGGCGGCGCGGAAGCGCTAAGGCCCGGCAAACTAGCGAGAATAGCGGCCAAGAAGCTCCTCATCGATAAGCTCAAAAGCAAGATGGAGGCGCGCTGGAGCGACAAGTTCGACGAAATAGCGGAAGAAATCATCGAGGCAGTCGAGGCCAAGAAAAAGATGAAAATCGAGCACCGGCAGCGAAAGTCAAAGATCAAAGAGCGCTTCAAAGAGATACTTGCCGAAGGGATATCCGAGGAGGAAGGGGAGAAAGAATAGTTCTCCAGACGGCGGCTGAACGGGCGCGGTTAACGATCATTTAACCGAGGCGCATTCGCCGTTTATTTCAAAGAAGTGAGATAATCTACGAGGCGCGATCTTTCTTCCGCCGAAAGCGCCTGCTTCGGCATCCTTGCATCTCCATCGACCGATTTCGGATCCCTAAGCCACTTATCCAAGTATTCCGCAGATCTCTTATCGCCTACCCGCGAAAGGTCGATTTTCGAATCGCCGCTCGAACCATCGACGATGTGGCATTTCGCGCATCCTTTCGCTTCGAACACTTCCTCCCCGACCACCTTGCCGGTCGGCCTGATCTTCGAGCCGCAGCCGGAAAGCGCGACCGACATCGCCAACGCCACCATCGCTACCGCCGTCCCCCTCGACATTCGCTTTCCTCCATCCGGATTGAACCGACATTCAAATTATACGCTAAGCGAGCTCCGAGGCGGCCGCCAGCGCTGAAAAATCCAGGAAACCCAATATATGCGCAAGATTTTGCAAAATTTAACAACATATTGTTGCGGCATCCCTCCGGCAGTTATATAATCGTTCTGTGGACAAGGAACCGTCCGGCTTTTACGGAAAACTCGCGAATCGCTCCTTGGTGCCACTTCTGGCTCTTCGCGGCGAGCTCGACCATCGAGACGCCGAAGAGCTCCGTCGATCCATCTACCAAGCGGCCCGAAAAAGCCCTTGGGTGATGATCGATCTCAGGGAACTGCGAGCGATCTCGAAAACGGCGCTCGGAATACTCATGGCCGCCCAACAGCTTCAGGAAGAAAGGGGCGGCTCCCTTATTTTATTGATGGACAAGCCGCCGCGCGGACTGCTGGAAGATCTGCTCCGGCTGGTAGAAAGGATACCGGTCGTATCCGGTCCGGAAGATGCGGAAGCGGTTACGAGGAGCTCGATAAAAGCGCACATTGCCCGCGAAAGGGCGAGAGAAGCGGTTCTCGCGTCCGCGCGAAGCCCGTACCAGTTCTCGCCCCAGCCCGCCCTTTTCGACCAGTACGGCTAAAGCTCACCGGAGAAGCCCGCTGAGGTCAAACGATTCGTCGGAAAGCTTCGCGCGGAACTGGCCGATGTTCCGCTTGGATTTTATGATGGCCTCGATCGTCCGGCGCTCCGACCGATGGCTCCCGAGGAGGAAAGCGGCCCTCAAGCGACCGCCTTTAAGATACAAAACGGCGACGGATCCGCCATCGAAAGATCCCCTCGCGATGAGCTCGTCGGCCTGCCGGTTGTCGCCCAAGAACTCATAATAAGCTTTGAACACCTCGGAGAAGAAATACGATACGGTATCGTAGGCGATGCTTCGCCCCAGCATGTTCTTCGCGGCCAGCTCTCCTTGCTTGAGGGCGTTATCCCAGTGCTCTATCCGCCACCTGGTCTCCAGCACCGGGTCGTAAAAATTGGCCACATCACCGGCCGCAAAAAGCGACGGCGCTTCCGCCCTCAGGTATTCGTCGACCGCGACGCCGTTTTCGATTCGCACCTGCGCGCTGTCTATGAAGCCCGTCGCCGGGATGACGCCTATCCCTATGCACAGGATATCGCAGCGGATGATCCTCCCTTTGGCGGTTACTAGCCTTTCAACAGCACCGCCTTTTCCATCAACCTTCGCGGGCAAATCCTCGAAAATGAGGCGGACGCCGTTTTCCTCGTAGAGGCGCCGGAAAAAGCCGGATATTTCAGCGGAACCCAGTTTTTCCCAGAGTCGATCCTCTCTGATTATCATCGTCGTCTCGATCCCATTTTGGGCGAAAGCGGAAGCCAGCTCCATGCCGATGAATCCTCCACCTATGATCGCCGCCCGCTCGGCCGACCTCATGGCCTCCCTTATCCTATCCGAATCGTTCAGCGTCCTGAGGTAGAAGGCGTTGTCGAGGTCTCCCCCTTCGATTTCCAGCTTCCGGGCTACGGCCCCCGTGGATACGAGAGCCTTGCCGTATTGATACTCGTCGCCTCCGGCAAAAGCGACTTTCGAAATCGCATCCAGGCGATCGACCCTGGTTTTGAGCTTGACCTCGATGTCCTTTTCCCTGTAGTACTCGTCGGAGAGGATAAAAACCTTGTCCCTTTTTTGCGTGTCGAGCAGCAATCCTTTTGAGAGAGGTGGCCTGTGGTAAGGAGGGTATTCCTCTTCCGTCAGGATCAAGATCCGCCCTTTCGCTCCCTCGCTCCTGAGAGTAGCGGCGCATTTTGCCCCAGCGAGTCCACCGCCTACGATGAGATAATCGACGTATTCCCTCATCCTTCACCGCCTTCAAGTGGCAAGAGAACGCCGGTCGTTTAGCCGCATTCCCCCCGTTGCCAACCGTCGCCGGCGATCTCCGCTTGACCTGCCGCCTGGTCGGGCTCGAAGTCGACCCCTTGCAACGCCACTTCGACATCTTCGCGTTCATATCCTTCTTCCCCACGTGAAGGCGCTCCGCATTCCCTTCAATGATTTAGTGACGAAGTCCTGGGAAGTTCTCAAGGTTGACCAGCTCGAAGCCATTGAAACTAAAAAAGACCGGTGAAGCCCGGTCTTTTATCGAGCCGAGAGCCGGATTCGAACCGGCGACCTACGCATTACGAGTGCGTCGCTCTGACCAGCTGAGCTATCCCGGCCAATCGCGAAACATATTATCGCAAAATCTCGCGCGATTTCCAAGGGCGTTTACGTTTTTTCGCCTCGTCGTCTGCGCCTTTGTTTCGGGCGCTTCTGCGCCCGCGACGGACCTTCCTCGCGGCTATCGGCCTGCAAAGCGTCCAGGACTCGATAAGAAGCCTCGGCGCTCCCCTCGCCGTTTCCCTTATCATCTCCCGTCGCGCTGAACCCGCCTTTTGATTCTCGTTCTCCCGTTCCCTCCAGCGCGACTCCGTCGATGCCGTCCGAGCAAAGGCACGTCGTTTCGCACCTGCATTCCCAAGAGGAAAGGGGCACTTCCATGCGCTGGCCCGATTCGAGCTCGACGATCAGCAGCTCCCTCGGAACGCTGTAGTCGACGAGTTTACCCGCTCCGTACGGCGTTTCGATTTCCGTTCCCCGCTTTGGAGCGCGCTTTTTGAACTCCCGATAGACCTCGTATTCGTACTTGAGACAGCACATGAGCCTTCCGCAAATGCCCGATATCTTGAGGGGGTTCAACGGGAGGTCCTGTTCCTTTGCCATCCTTATGGACACCGGCTCGAAATCCCCCAGGAAAACGGTGCAACAAAGTCGGCGGCCGCACGGACCCAATCCGCCGATCATTTTCGCCTCGTCGCGAACACCGATTTGCTTCAGCTCTATCCTGGTTCGAAACACGGCCGCGAGGTCCTTCACGAGCTCGCGGAAGTCGACCCGACCCTCAGCGGTGAAGAAGAAAATGAGCTTTGAGCCGTCGAAAACGTATTCCGCGTCGATGAGCTTCATCGGCAGGCCGTGCTCTTCGATCTTTTTCCCGCAGATTTCCAGCGCTTCCTTTTCCTTTTCTCTATTGCGGGAGAGCTGTTCTTCGTCCTCCTTCGTGGCTTTGCGGACGACCTTCTTCAACGGGCTGGATAGCTCCTCCTGGGGAACGTATCCGGGGGGCACGACCACCTCCCCGAACTCGGTACCGCGGGACGTCTTGACGATCACCTTGTCGGTTACCCTTAAATCCAAACCCGCCGGATCGAAGTAATACACCTTTCCGGCCTTCTTAAAAGCCACTCCAACGACCGTGGGCACTCTCCGCCAACTCCTCCTGCAATTTGAATAACACTGCTTCGAGCGTCATTTGCATATTAACATTAAATGCCGCGCGCTTTCTAACGTCCATCAAAAGCTCGACGCACGCCAAAAGCCGCCTCGGCTGCCTTCTCGCCTCGAGCTCGAGCTCGGACATGCGGTCGAGGTTGATCACGCACTCGGGCGCTCCTACCGCTATGGCCAATGCGTCCCTGTACCAGCGGGCGAAGCCCAGGAGCACTTCCTCGAAGCCCTTCTGTTCCTCTCTGAGCGCGGCGCGCTTGTGGACCTCACCCAGCCTCTTTCGCAGTTGGCCCGCCATGTGGGGAGGCGCCAACTCGGACGCCCACTCGACATCGACCCTCTGGCGCTCTTTCACCTCTTCGATTCCGCTCCTCACGGCGGCCAGAAGATCCTCCGCGATCGACAGGATCTCCGAGGGCCCAGCGGTCGGCAGCCTGCAAAGAGCCGAAACTACCGCCTCTCGCCTCGCGCGCCTAGCCGGAGATGAAACGAAGTCGATCGCCTCTCCTATTAGGCCTTCCGAAATGCGCGAAGCCAGATCGGCGTCGCTCTTTTCGAAGCCCCTTCCGACGAGATGCTCGACGATCTCGTCGCGGGGCACCGCGAAGAATCTAATCGTCCTGCATCGCGAAACCACCGTCGGAAGCAAAGAAGCGGAGCTCTCCGCGATCAAGATAAAGACGGCGTCGCTCGGCGGTTCTTCCAGAGTCTTCAAAAGGGCATTGGAGCAATCTTCGCTCAGCTTCTCGGCATCTTTAAAAACGAAAACCTTCCGCCGCCCCTCGAAGGGGGTTCTAATCGCCTCCTCCGCAACGACGAAGTCCGTCGACGATGGGCGCCTGACTATCTGCCCGATCAGATACTCCGATTTTCCGGCCGGCTCGATGATGTGAACGTCGGGGTGAACGCCGTGCTTAACCTTGATGCACGAGGAACAGATCCCGCAACCGCGAAACTCGCAGTTGAGCGCGGCCGCAAAAGCCGTAGCCACCCGAGATTTTCCGACGCTGGGCGGACCGACGAACAGATAGGCGTGGGAGTGCGCATCGACTTCGCCCTTGAGCAGTTCGATGGCGCCTTCGTGCCCTACTATCCTATCCCAAATCGCGCTCATGAATCCAACCCGGCGGCTTTGATCTCGGACTCGACCGCGCCGACGATGATCGCGTGCAGCTCCTCCACCGGAAGCGCGCCGTCGACGATCCGGACGCGGGATGGCTCAGAGGCAGCGATTTTCCGGTATCCCTCCGCCACCCTGCGATGAAAATCCACGTTCAGCCGCTCGATGCGGTCCGCCGACCTTTTGGTGGCGCGCGCAAGCCCCACTTCGACGTCGATTTCCACTAAGAACGTTAGACGAGGCACCACCTCGCGCGCAACTTTGTTCGCGTTCAACACGAATTCTACGTCTAGACCGCGGCCGTACACCTGATAAGCGATCGACGAATCGAGGTAGCGATCGCATGCGACGATCTTGCCCGCATCGAGCGACGGCACTATCAGCTCTCTCACGAGCTGCGAGCGGCTGGCCGCGTAAAGCAGCGCCTCGGCCTCGGGGGTCATTTCCGCGAGCCGCGGATCCAGCACGATCTCGCGAATCCTATCGCCGACTGCCGTCCCACCCGGTTCCCTGACCGCGACGACGGAAAATCCCCGCCTTTCGAGCTCGCGGCACAGGAGGCCATGTTGGGTGGTCTTGCCCGAACCCTCGATGCCCTCGAACGTGACGAACAATCCCCGCTTCACCCGCCGCTCCTCGATGCACAAAAATACCCTTCACCGCGCGCGGTTCCGACAATTGCCCCGTACGCGGAGCCGATCCTGGTCAAGGCCTTCCCAAAGCCAAGCCGCCAGCTGAAGCTCTTATCGAAATGCGAAAGCAGGCGAAGTTTCGCTTCGAAGGTATCGGAGACGTCGATTATCACGTTCGGGCGGTGCGTCAGATAGTAAAACACGGGGATCTTTTCCCGCGAGCGCGCCGCCGCCAGACCCGCAATGGCGCCCGCCGCCGGCGGATCCTTCCTGAGCGACGGCGCATCCGGATCGAAGGCGAAAACGGCGACCGGCTTCAGCTCGAGCATCAGCGTCGAAATCATCGCAACCGCCTTTTCGCTTCCTTCGAGTGCGCCTTCGGGAAAGCCGTAAAAAAGCGCGTCGGCGAATCCGGCAACCATCGCGGCTTTCCTTTGCTGATATCGGCGCTTTTCGGCAGCTCGCTCCCTCAGGTATTTCAAGGGGACGATCGGCCTCTTCCCGTCCGTCAGCAGCGCCAGATAAATCGAATTGCCCCTTTCGAGCAGCTTGGGAATGGTACCCCCGCACGCGAACTCCACTTCTCCCGGAGTTGCCGCGACGAAGAGCACCTTTCCGTTTTCCGGAAGCGCGCCCGAGCCGACCAACCTTCCCGCCGGTTTGATGCTTCTGAGAACTCGGATCGGGTATCTAAGCGGAGGCAACGCCGCAACGCACATCGCGAGCAGCAAGAAGGCGAGCGCGGCAGACCAGAGGATCATGGCACGTCCTCACCGCGAAGCTCGCCGCTCTTTCCTCGATATAGCTCGCGGCCTTTCGCGAAAAGATCGCGCCCCGATGCGTCGACCGCAACGAACGCCGGAAAACCTTCGAGTTCCAACCTCCAGATCGCCTCAGGACCGAGCTCAGGCCACGCGTGAACATCGCAGGCCGCGACGAACGTCGAGAGCAGCGCGGCCGCGCCGCCGGTGGCCGCAAAATAGACCGCCCCATGCCGCTTCATGGCCTCGATCACCTCCGATGATCGGGGACCCTTCCCGATCATCGCGCTAACCCCAAGGCTCAGAAGTTTCGGCGTATACGGATCCATCCTAGCGGAAGTCGTCGGTCCAACCACCCCGCAGATTCGCTTCGGAGGCCGCGGCGTCGGTCCAGCATAGAATATGACCGCGCCCTCGGGGTCAAAGGGCAGCTTTTCGCCCCGCTCGATGAGATCGGAAAGCCGCCGATGGGCGACATCGCGCGCGGTGTAGACGGTCCCCGATATGGCGACCTCGTCTCCGATCGCGAGCGATCTCAAGGTCCCAGGCGGAATCGGTACCGAAAGATTTGCGACCAACTATGACTCCTCCACTTTTATTGTTCTGAGCGCTATCAGAGCGCCGATGATTATTATCGCCGCCCCCAAAACAAGCGTAGCCTGCGATCCGTTGATCAAAAGGCCGTAGCGCTCGGAAGCCCTGTCGATCCCCTGCGCGATCAAACCGGTTATCCCCAGCGATATGAGGAGGGACACGCGTATTATCGATTCCATAACCCCGAAAACGCGCCCCCTCACTTCGTCCGGCAAGTTCTCATGGATCAAAGTATATCCGGTGACTTGCAGCGTAGCCAAGCTCATGCCTGCGATAACCAGAGTCGCGATCGACACTTCGTAGATCGGCACCAGCGAGAAGATCAGGAGGAAGGAGCCAAGGAAGAAGAGGGAGCTCGAGAAGAGCCTGTCCTTGGGAAACAACCTCCCCAGCATAGAGGCAAGTGCGGCACCGATCACCAACCCCACGCCGAGGGCGGCGAGCAAGAAACCGAAGCCGGCGTTTCCGACGTTAAGGACGCGATTGGAATAGTCCACGCCGAGAGCGTAAATGCTGCCTCCCCCGAGGATCGCGATGCCGACGCTCATAAGCATCGGCCTCACGAGCGGATTTCTCCTGATGAGCTCCGCGCCCGATGCGAAGTCGCGTCGGATATCCATGCGCGCTCCCTCGGCCGATACCGGAATTTCTCGCTTCATGGAGATGAAGGCCACGGTCAGCGCCGATATGAAAAAGGTCAAGGAATCCAAAAGAAATGCGGCGCTCGTCCCCGCGAATTGCTCGCCGAACGCGGTCGACAGAATGGGCACCCTTTGTATCGCGGCCTCGGCGGCGGCCAACACCGCTCCCGCCGCGCCCGACCCCAAGATCATCGTGGCGTAATTCGTGGTTCCCGAAAGGGAATTCGCGACCAGGACGTCTTTTTCGTCGACTATATTCGGAACGGAGGCGTCTTTGGCGGGCATGAACAAGAGCGAAAATGTCTCGAGAACGAAGGCGACGGCGATCAAAAGATAGAAATTCTTCAAGAACGGCAAGGTCAGGATCAACAAGCCCCGGGCGACGTCGCAGACTATCATCAACCATTTGCGATTCACCCTATCCACGATCAAGCCCACGAAAGAGCCGAAAACTACGGCCGGCGCCAGCCTGGCTATCATGAGAACGGAGATGGCAAGGGAGGACTTGGAAAGGTTGTAAACCAGCGCAATCATCGCGACGACGATTATCCAGTCGCCGAAATTGGAGATGGCTTGTCCCAGCCAAAGAAGGCGGAAATTCCTGTTCTTCAATACCTGGAGATAGGGCGAGGGTGGCCTCTTGCCGACCACCTCGACCTCGTGCCTGTGCTCGTCGAGGCCGCGCCTTGGATCTTGCGAGTTGGCTCCGGTTTTCTCATCTTTCGCCTTAATCTGATACACCTCGGGTTTCCGGTTTTCGGATCGTGATCGCCGAGCTTCGCCCGCTTCGAGAAAATCTCCCTATCGCGGCACCGATCCGCTCGCGCTCCTCAAAGCGTGACAGCTCACGCAGACCGCCACCGGCAGACAGGCTATATGGCAGGGCCTTTCTTCGACCTTTACGGCCAACGCGGTCACGGTACCTCCCAAGCCGGCTGGACCAATTCCCAAGTCGTTTATTTTTTCCAGCAAAGACCTCTCGATCGCGGCCAGCCTGGGATCCCCATTTTCGTCGTCCAACCTTCTCAGAAGCGCCCTCTTGGCTATCGATCCCACGCTCGCAAAATCTCCGCCGACGGCGATCCCCAGGACCACCGGCGGGCAGGCGAAAACCGACCGGGACGCCACACGCATGACGAAGTCCTCCACGCCCCGCAAACCGCCGGAAACGGGCAGCATGGCCAGAGCGCTCGCGTTTTCCGAACCGCCGCCTTTCGGCATGACGGTAAGATGCAGTTCTTCGCCCGGTACAAAATCGATCTCCACCGTCGCTGGAGTGTTATCGCCGGTATTTTCCATACCCAGCGCGGGGTGGGCATTCATCGACTTTCTGAGGTACCCCTCTCGATATGCCTTTCGCACGCCTTCTTGGATCGCCTCATGGATATCCCCGTTAACTCTCACTTCCCTGCCGAGTTTCACGAAAACGGACACCACGCCGGTATCCTGGCAAATGGGAATATCCCGTTCCTGCGCGATCTTCGCATTATCAATAAGCTGCTCGATAATCCGCTTGCCAAGCGGTGATTCCTCTTTGGAAAGAGCAGCCGCGAGGGCATCCATCGCGTCGGGACGAAGCCGCGTATTGGCGCGCCAAGCCAGTTCCGCAACTTTATCAGTTACAGCTGAGACGTCCAATTCCCTCAACGAACGATCGCTTCTCCGTTAGATCATGCGCTCGATGGCACTCACGCCGGCCTCGATTTCCTTTGCCGATTTCCGGAACTCCTCCAGCTCCAGGGCGTCGATCGGAAGCTCCAAGACTTCTTCAACCCCGTTCGAACCCAGCCTCACCGGAAGACCGATGAAAAGGCCGTCTACTCCGTAAACACCCGATCCCATGGCGCACGCGGGGATGACGCGCTTTTCATCGAGGAGAATCGCTCTTACCATATCGGCGGCCGCCGCTCCGGGCGCATAAAAGGCACTTCCGCGCTTCAGATGAGAGACTATCTCCGCGCCGCCGTTGCGCGTTCGCGAGACGATCCGCCGCGCGGCTTCTTTCGAAACGAGCTCCTTCAAGGGAACCCCATCGACGCGGGCAAGGGAAATCAGGGGCACCATGGAATCGGAATGGGCTCCGATGACGATCGCGTCGATCGCCCGCAGATCGGAGCCCAATTCGGAGGCTATGAAATACTTGAACCTCGCCGTGTCGAGCGCTCCTCCCATGCCCACGACGCGGTTCGCTGGCAACCCGCTGGACCGATACGCCAGATACGCCATCAGGTCTAAAGGATTCGTCACCACCAGGATTTTCGCCTGCGGCGAGGCATCCAGAGACCGCCTAACGACCTCCAAAACTATCTTGACATTCGCTTCCATGAGCTCTTGCCTGGACATCCCCGGACTTCTGGGAAGCCCCGCTGTAACGACGATCACTTCCGATCCCGCCACCTCGGCGTAGTCGTCCGTCCCGATTATCTCGTTCGCAAATCCTTCGATCGACCCCGCCTGCGCGAGATCGAGCGCCTTCCCCCTCGCCAAACCACCGTCGACGTCGACGAGGATCACGTCGGCTAAGCGATTCCTGAGAAGCGCGTGGGCACAGGTGGCTCCCACATTTCCCGCTCCAACCACCGCGACTTTGGACAATTCTTTGACCTCCGTTCCTCAAGCCACTATCAACCCGGCCAACCGCGGGACTTTCACATCGGAACGCTTGGACTTCCCCGCGGAGTCGCGAGCGCGCTAATTTCGTCGCCGCCGAATCTTTCGAAACGGCCTTCGGCTCGCGAACCAACGCGCTCGATGGGGTTCCAATTCTGAAAATACAAAAAGGATTATAGCAGATAAGGCAGGAGGTCGCGGCCCTTGCCTGCTGAAACGTCGTTGCGTCCGCTAAGAACTGGCGCTCGCTCGCTTGCCCTGCGATTCGGCTTTTGATGGGCACTTGGGATCGACGCAGATTATCCACGGACGCCCTTTGCCGTTCAAGACCTTGATCTTTGGCGCGCCGCAGCTGTCGCAAGTTTCGTTAAGGGCAATTATTTCCCCGAACTGCGGCAAAGGATAGCTCGTCGTGCATTCGGGATAGTTCGCGCAGCCAACGAACCTCTTGCGGCTTTTCTTGGAGCGAGTCACCTTCAGCTGGCCGCCGCATTTCGGGCACGCGCCCAGAATCTTGTCTTCCCTGATGCCAGCCCTGATCTCGGCGCCAACCTGTTCCTTCTTCGCTTTCAGATCGAGCATGATCTGCGCGAGCATCCTGCGCGAGTCATTGACGACTTTCTCCCTCGTAAGCCGACCGTCCGCGATCGAATCCATTTCGCCTTCGAGCTCCGCGGTCATTTGGGGAGTCGCGATCCTGGAAGCGTACTTCAGAAGAGCCTCGGCAACCGCCATCCCGGTTTCGGTCGGAACGAGGGGATCTCCGTGGACGTACCCCCGGTCGTAAAGGTTCTTTATGATCTCGTGACGCGTCGCCTTGGTGCCCAGCCCAAGCTCCTCCATTTTTTGGATGAGCCTGCTTTGCGAATACCTGGCCGGGGGCTGCGTCTCCTTCTCGTCGAGCATCGATTCGACGAGCGCGAGGCGCGTCCCCTCGGTTAAAGCCGGAATCTCTTCATCTTTTTTGCGTCCATAAGGATAGAACCGCATCCACCCCTCGTGAGCAACTCTGCCGCCGCGCACGAAGAAGGGCTCGCCGCTCGCGTCTATGTCCACCCGCATGCTTTCGACGACGGCACCGTCCGCGAGCGTCGCGAGGAATCGCCTCACGACCAGCTCGTACACCTTCCACTCAGTGGCCTCGAGCTCATCGCGTTTGGCGATGCCCGTCGGATGGATCGGAGGATGGTCGGTCGCGAACTTCTTGCCGCGCGTGGGCTTGAGTTCCTTCTTCTCGAGGAGCTCGGCCGCCAAAGAGCCGAATTCCGCGCTCGACGAAAGCGTCTTCAGAACCTCCCTCAGGTTCAGAGAGGAAGGATAGACGGTGTTGTCTACCCTCGGGTATGATATGAAGCCCCTCATATAAAGCGTTTCTGCGGCCCTCATCGCGCTGGCCGTGGATATCCCGAGCGCCGCAGCGGCCGAGAGGAAGGAAGTCGTGTTGAACGGAGCCGGCGGCTCCACCTTCCGCTGTGACCTAGATGTCGCCATCACCGTCGCCTCGTCTCCCAAACGGGATATGACGGCCTCGGCGTCCTTCTTGCTCTTGAACCGCTCGACCTTATGAATGGCGACGAACTCTTCGCCGTTTCTGAACCTCGCCCTAACCTGCCAGTACTTCTCCGGCACGAAGGCTTTTCGCTCCTTCTCGCGCTCGGCGATCAGAACTAGCGTGGGAGATTGCACGCGCCCAACCGAAAGAAACTGCTTGCCAAGCCTGGACGAGGCTAAAGACACGAAGCGGGTAAGGGTCGCGCCCCAAATGAGATCTATATCCTGACGGGCCTCGCCCGCGTGAGCCAGGTTTCCGTCGAGCTCTCCGGGGTTGCTGAAAGCCTTCTCGATTTCCTCTTTCGTGATCGCCGAGAATTTAGCCCGCTTTATCGGAGCTTTCTCGTTGACGAGCCGGATTTCGGACGCCGCGTCAAGCCCGATTAGCTCTCCCTCTCGATCGTAGTCGGTCGCGATGGTTATCTCGTCAGCCGACTTGGCCTCCTTTTGGAGGGCTTTCACCAGCTGTTTTACCGTCGGCACCTTGATCAGACGAGCATCTATGAGATTTTCGGGATCGACCGCTTGCCAATCGGAATACTCGGGAGGAAAATCGACTTTGAGGATGTGCCCTTTGAGGCCGATGACGCGGGTCTCCTCGCCATCCCTCGAAAACGAATAGACGGGAATGTTGTAAACTTTTGACGTCGAAATCTTTCCGCCGGACAGGATTTTCGCGATCCTCTCCGCGGCCAGATTCTTTTCGGTTACGATAAGCTTCATCCGACCACCTGTTATGACGATTTTGCTCGGGCGTATAAAACGACGCTCATTATAAATATAAGGGCGCCGCGTCGCAATAGTGCCCTGCAAGCGCCCCCGCACCCGCTTATAGCCAAATTGATCGGCCAACCTGGATGGAAAGATTAGAGATCATAATAATGTCGCGGGCCGCGTTGACTTTTCGGTTGACCGCCGCATTCCCCGCCCTCTCCTCTGAGGATTTCAACGGCGTGAGGTAGGGCAGGCAGGATTATTTCCAGGGATTCCCGGACGGCCTTCTCGCTGCCGGGCATATTGACTATGAGGGTCTTCTTTCTGATCCCGGCCGTCGCGCGGGACAGCATCGCGTGGGGCGTGATGGCCAAGGAGGCAGAGCGCATAGCCTCGGGTATTCCCGGCGCCAGCCTGTCCACCACGGCGAGCGTCGCCTCCGGGGTCACGTCGCGCGGAGAAAAACCAGTACCTCCGGCAGTAAAAACGATATCCGCGAGCCCCCGGTCCGCAATTTCGATTAACGCTCTCTCGATCACGTCCCTTTCGTCCGGCACTATCTCATAGGAAACTACTTCCGCTCCGATATCGCGCACAACCTCGCGGATAGCGGGCCCCGCCGTATCCGCGCGGTCTCCCTTGAAGCCCTTATCGCTAACCGTAACGATGGCTACTCTCAAAACCGATTACCTCCATCCCAAGCGCCATTTCAAGAATCGCCCAAGCTCAAGACTTCGATCTCGTCCCCGACCTCGATCCTGCCCCCCACTAGAACCCTCGCGAATATCCCCTCTCTCGGCATGACGCAGTCGCCGGCTTGATAGTAGATGGCGCAGCGGGTGTGGCATTCCTTTCCGATCTGCGTAATTTCCAGGAGCACCGATTCTCCAACCCTAACCCTGCTGCCGATCGGCAGGGCCAGAAGATCCAAACCGACCGTCGTCAGGTTTTCGGCGAAATCTCCCGGACCGACTTTCAGCCCCAAATCGACCATCTTGTCGATCGACTCTTGGGCTAAAAGGCTTACCTGGCGGTGCCAATCGCCCGCATGAGCATCGCCCTCGAGGCCGTGCTCGGCCCGCAAAACCCCGGAACCGACGGGCGCTTTGCGCACCGTTTTTCTGGGCGCGATATTGACCGAAACTATTTTCCCTTTTGCGCCGACGCCCGACGCTTGCCTTCTCTTATCCGTCGTCTTCTCCAATTCCGATACCGCCTTTCAGCTCTCCCTAACAAAATTTCCAGACTTGCCGCCCGACTTCCGAAGAAGCCTGATGCGCTCCACCGTCATCCCCCGATCGACGGCTTTCGCCATGTCGTAAACCGTCAGCGCCGCGACCGAGGCCGCGTTCATGGCTTCCATCTCAACCCCGGTTCTATCCAAAGTTCTCACCGTGGCCCGTATGCTCAAGTGCTCATCATCTATAAACCTAAAGTTTATATCTATGCCAGTGATCTGAATGGGGTGGCACATGGGTATCATCTCCGGCGTTCGCTTTGCGGCCATTATCCCAGCGACCTGTGCGACCGCCAGGACGTCGCCCTTCTTTATCGCCCCCTCCTTGATCAGACTCGCCGTCTCAACCCTCATCGAAACCACCGCCTCCGCGGTCGCTTCCCTGGCCGTGATCTCCTTATCGCCCACATCGACCATGCGGGCTCTGCCCTGCTCGTTTAAGTGAGTGAGACTGCGTTCGCTCATCGCCACATTAACCTCCGATCTGATTCATTAGGCGCTTCACCTCGTCCATTTTAAGCGGATGCTCCCTCGGCTTGTCCAACAAGCTCTTCTCTATGAGCCTTTTCACCGCCATCTTGCCTTCCCAAATGGCCGGTCTCACATCGACTTCCACGTCAGAGAACAGGCAAAGCCTCAGCCTGCCATCGGGAGTAAGCCTTAAGCGATTGCATTCGCCGCAAAAGTGTCGGCTTATCGGACTTATGAATCCGATGGTTCCGATCGCGCCTTTAAATTTGACGTAGGTCGCCGGACCCGCCCCGAAGGGTCCGGCGGACTCCTCGAAAGCGCCGCACTTCGCGAGGTTTTCCTTGAACTCGTCGATCGAAACGAAAGTTTCTGTCATCCCCTTTCCGGCTCCGCCTATGGGCATGCGCTCTATGAACCTGATGTGAACCGGATAATCGTAGGTGAGCTTGACGAACGCGGTGGGATCGTCGTTCACTCCCCTCATAAGGACGGCGTTGACTTTGACGGGGTCGAGCCCTACCTCTAGCGCCCTTTTCATCCCGGCAAGGGCCTTGTCCAGTGAACCCCAACGGGTGAGGGCTTTGTAAACCGAAGGATCCAAAGCGTCTATGCTTATATTAACGCGAGATAAGCCGGCCGCTTTCAGGTCGGATGCGTATTCCTCCAAGAGCACCCCGTTCGTGGTGAGCGAGATATCTTTCAGATCCTCGAGGGATGCCAGCATCCTTATCAGCTCCACGGCATCCTTCCTGACCAGCGGTTCGCCGCCCGTGACCCTCACCTTCGAGATGCCGGCGGATACGGCCGCCGCGGTAAAAACCTCGAGTTCCTCGTAGCTCAGGATATCTCCTGGGGGCCTCATGTGGACGCCCTCTTCGGGCATGCAATAAGTGCACCTCAGGTTGCATCGGTCGGTTATGGAAAGCCTCAGATAATCTATGCGGCGGTTAAAGCGATCGTTCAGCTTGCCCATCTCGGGCTCCTTTTAAGAACCTTTCCTCTATGAGATCGGCGACTTTTGATGCGTCGCTCGGCGAGAACTTCTCCACGGGAGCATCCACATCGGAGTCGGTCACGACCGCGATCAGCCCTTCCCTCGCGGTCGAAATCAACCCCTCCGAAACCCCGGTGCGATGAATTTCAACCTTGGGAACGGTGGCCTTCTTATACCCCTCGACCAAGACGATATCGAACCCCTCTCCTACGAGCTCGAGAACCTCCGCGAGCTCCGGATCCCCCGGGTGTTTCTTGATCACCGCCAGCTCGCCCGAGCTCGCCATGGCGACCGCCGCGGCTCCCGCTTCCGACATGAGCCAGGTATCTTTTCCGGGGCGATCGAGATCGAACCCGCATTCGCCGTGTTTTACCGCGGCCACCCGGTAGCCGCGAGAAGCGAGCTCTCGAATTAGCTTCACGATAAGGGTCGTTTTTCCGGACTTCGACCTTCCGACGATCGCGACGACCGGCTTCATCAAAAGCACCCCAGTTCGCAGGCGTATATTTTGACGCCCAGCTCGTCTGCCGCCTCGCCGATCCGCCTCACCGGAACGCCCATCTCTTCGGCCAAACGCCGTGCGACGGTGCAGGAAATCTTCCCATCGCGCGATGCCCCTTCGACCTTTTCCAAAAGATACGCGGGCACTCCCCCGGTGGGTTTCTTCGCGGCCGCTCCTTTCACTTCCATCACCTCCGATATGGTTTACTTCGTCAACAACATAAAGATCAACTTAAGCTTGATTGTTCGATGGGATTCACTCCAGTTCGCGGATCAGCTGAGCGATCACCCTTTCGCCCGGCTCGACAACCGTCACCTCCTCCGGGATGACTAGGAGGGCATTCGCCACCGTCATCGGCTTGAGGGAGCCTGATTTTTGCGAAGACGTGAGACTGGCCCTTACCTCGCCGTCCCTTTTCTCGAGGACGGCTCTCAAAAAATGGCGCCGGCCTGGCTTTTTGATCACCCGCTCATCGAGAACGACCTCGATTTCCGGCCTTTTCAAATCGCTCCGGCCCGACATCTTGAGGATGGCCGGCCGCACGAACTGCTCGAAGCTCACCATGGAAGATGTGGGGTACCCCGGAAGTCCAAAAAGCGGTTTGCCCCGAACGGTGCCGAAAGCCAGCGGCTTGCCCGGCTTCATAGCCACCTTCCACAGGACGATCTCCCCCAGCTCGGCGAGAACCCGCTTCACGAGATCGTAGTCGCCGACCGATATCCCGCCGCTCGTGACCAAGACATCGGCCTGCAAGCCTTTCTCGATCTTCTCGACGAGATCGTCGCGCGCGTCACGCGCGATTCCCACCATTAAGGGAATAGCCCCGGCCTCGAGCACTTGCGCCCCGATCGAGTACGCGTTCGAATTCCTGATCTTTCCGGGAGCCAGGGGCTCTCCGATGTCGACGAGTTCATCTCCGGTCGAGATCACGGCCACCGTAGGGCGGCGTATCGCCCTGACCGACGCTTTGCCGATGCTCGCCAGCATCCCTATATCTCCGGGTCCGAGCAGCTTGCCTTTGCCCAGAACTAGCTCTCCTTCTTTGACGTCCTCGCCGGCAAAGCGGACGTTCTCTCCCCCCTTGACGGCCTTGAAAACTTTCACAGAGCCATCAGACCGCTCTGTCTCCTCGACCTTGACGACCGAATCCGCCCCTTTTGGCATGGGCGCTCCCGTCATTATCCTGATGGCCGCTCCTTTTCGAACCGACCGCTCCGCGACGTAACCCGCTGCCAGATCTTCCAGCACATCGAGAACGACCGGATTATCGGCGCTCGCCCCTGCGACGTCCTCAGCTCGAACCGCGTAGCCGTCCATGGCGGAATTATCGAAGGGCGGGATATCGGAATCCGAGTAAACATCCTCGTCCAAAACCCGATAAAGGGCATCGAGCAACGCCACCTCTTCGGAGGGCAAAACGGGGATTCTCGACAGGATTAAGTCCCTCGCTTCATCGACGCTTATCACGATAAAAAACCTCCTAACTAAAGATAAAGTTGATCTTTATCTAATCCGAACCCCTTTCCGTTCCGGGACCGCTCCTCATTTCGATAAAGCGCTTAGTCCTTCCCACGGCCCAGCCCATGCAGGCAGATAGCCAAAGGATGGCGAAAGGTATGAAGAAAAGGGCGATCCAACCGCTCCCGAAAGCGGCGGCGATCAAGATCGATGCGGACAAAAGCGGAAGGAGCCCAATCAAGCCGAGAAGCAGGTAGCGCCAGAAAGTAGCCCAGCCTATGCTCAAAGTATCGATCCACGAAGAAGGCAACTGGCGGTCCAGCGCGACTCGCTTCACCACCGAACCGAGAACGGCCACAACGGCGAGCCCGCTCAAAATTCCGGCTGCGAACGCGAGCTCTTCCCTGATGGCAAGGGCGTTAAGCGGAAGAGTGACCAAAAAAGTCAACAGCATGAACCTCCAGTAGACGGACCACCCTACCCAAACGGAATCCTCGTCGAAAAGTTCACCGAAAAAACGCTTTAAACCGTCCATCGTCGCGTCAAGAACGATCTCCCCAAATCTCAACCGCCAACGATCCGACCCAAACCGGTGTAGACAACCGCATCCTTTCCCCTAACGTAACCGGCCACCTCGACGTTCATCTTTTCCGCTAGTTCGATGGCCAAATCGGTGGCCGCCGAGCGGCTGGCAACCACGGGTATCTTTGCCTTAGCCGCCTTGACGGCCATCTCGTAGGATATCCTCCCGGTGGTCATCATGATCAAGCCCTCGCCGTCGACTCCGCTCAGAACCAGATATCCCACCAGCATATCGACCGTGTTATGCCGCCCGATATCGTGGCGCACGGCGATGAGCTTATCGCCGTCGGCCAAAGCGGAACAATGCATGCCCGGCCGGCGGCTCTCGACGAGCACCGCTTTCATCAGGTCGTTGAGCTTATCGATCGTTATGGAAAACGACGATTCGAGCGGGGCCAGACCCTGCAGGTCGCCGGGATTGGAAAACGAAAATCCCTTGCCGCATCCGGACGTCAGAAACCGCTTGCCGACCAGCTTGGACGCTATATCCTTTGCGCTCTTCGTCTCAACCCAAACCATTCCGTCGCGCCTGTCGACGGAAATTTTCTCGAGATCGTCAAGTCCGCTCAAAAGCCCTTCGGACGCCAAGAACCCGACCGCAAGTTCCTCGAGAGAATCCAAGCTCGTCTGTATCGTCACTATTTCTTCCCCGTTCAAATAAACGGTGGTCGGCCTTTCCGTCGGAACATTCACCTTCAGATCCGCTCTTCTCATCCGTTACCACCCTCGCTTGCAGAGACTGCGGTGGCCATTTGAAGCGCCATATCGAGATCCTCTTTCGTGTTTACGTTTAAGAACGCCAAGTCAACCCCCTCCAGACCCTCGAGCTCTTCGCGCTTGACGATCCGCACTTCGACTTCGCCGAAAAAATCGGTCACTCGCCGCCTGTCAGCCCTGAGGGCGCGCTCGATATGCGGCAAACAGGATTTGGAATAGACCGCGCACAGGGGTTCGAGCCCCTTCTCCGTTTCCGGCAAGCAAACATCCGCCGTTCCCCTCAGGACGCGGATTCTCTCTATGACGGCGACGCTCGGGAAAGGCATGTCGCAGGCGATCACGAAGTTTTCCTCATTCTGCGAAGCCGCGAGGCCCGCGTGAATGCCGCCGAGGGGCCCTTGTCCGGGGTAAATGTCCCGCGCGACGGTCACCCCCGGCAGAACCGCGCCCAAATCCTCATTCGCGACGATGATCAGCGATTCGAAAAGCGGCGAGATTTTCTCGGCTACCCTCGTTACGAGAGGCTCCCCGAAAATATCGATCAGAGCTTTATTTCTTCCCATTCGGCTGCTTTTGCCGCCAGCCAATACGATTGCCGTCCCGCTTCTCATCTAGCGCTCATCGCCCTCCCGCCTCATGACGTGAACCCCGGTCGCTTTGAACGCCGCTATTACGGGCGCACCTGGGGTGAGCTTCATCTCCTCCGCAGACCTTTTCGTCACTAAAGCAGTCAGCTTGAAGCGAGCCTCGATCGAAACCCTCGAAAGCGGCCCGAAGTTCGTCACGCTGATAACTCTTCCGCGGAAGCGATTGCGAGCGCTCGACCGCAATACTTCTTCCGCCAGTTCCGACCCATCCATGAAAAGGATAACGTCTTCTGGTCGCACGCAAGCCAAGACCTCTTCTCCGGTGGACGCGTCGGATATGGCTTCGATCTCTCCTCCGTCGACCTTTATAGTGACCAGGCCGTCGCTCGATCCCGTTATTCGCCCGTGAAGGCGGTTGTCGGCCCCCACGATGTCGGCGACGTCGGGCGATGCGGGCTTCTCGAAAACGTCCCGCGGAGAGCCCATCTGCTTGATCGAGCCGCTGACCATCACGGCGATCTCGTCGCCCAATGCGAGGGCCTCTTCCCTGCTGTGAGTCACGAAAACGGTCGTTATCCGCGCATCTCGCAATATGCTCTGAAAGTCCTCCAAAAGCGATTCGCTGGTCGGGGGATCGAGAGATGCGAAAGGTTCGTCCAGCAATAGAATTTCGGGCTCGATGGCCAAAGCCCTCGCGAGAGATGCCCGTTGCGCTTCGCCGCCGGATATCTTGTTCGGCGGGCGCTCTGCCAAGTGAGAGATGCCCACGGTTTCAAGAGCGCGTTTAACTCGGCGCGCGATCTCGGCCTTGCCTAAGCGCCGAAGCTTAAGTCCGTACGCAACGTTGTCGAAGACCGAGCCCGAGAAGAGCAAAGGCTCCTGAAACACGGCCGCCATCTTTCTCCTGCAGTGAAGAACCCTTCCAGTCTGCCAGGGATCTGCTCCGCCGATGATAATCCGACCCGAGGTGGGCCTTTCCAATAGGCCTATGAGCCGCAAAAGCGTGCTCTTTCCCGACCCGTTCGGACCGATCAGCGCGAGGGTATTCCCGCGCCTGATCGAAAGGCGCTCCACCTCGACGACCTTCTCGCCATCGTACATATGAGCCAAATCTTTCACCTCGATATGCGCCTCGGCCACGGCTGCGCCTCCCGTTGCTGTATTTGCGTCAAAGCGAAGTTGACCAGGAATATGAGGGCGAGCAAGATCACCGACAGCGCGATCGCCACCGGAAAGTCGCCCTTGCCGACGTACTCGACCACGGCCGTCGTCAGAACTTGGGTGTCTCCGGAGATATTGCCTCCGACCATCATCACCGCGCCGACCTCCGAAATTACCGCTCCAAATCCGGCCATAATGGCCGCGAGCATCGGCAACCTAGCCTCTTTGACCAGCATCCAGAGCATCTGCGCTCTTGTCGCTCCAAGAGACAGCGCTTGAAGCTTGAGCTTTGGGTTCAAACTTTGAATGGACGAGACGGTCAAACCGGTGACGATGGGCGTCGCGATCACCGTTTGTGCGATGATCATCGCCTGCTTGGTGTAAAGGAGTTCGGCGAATCCGAAGAGGCCATTTCTGGCGAGGAGGAGGGCCACGAAAAGTCCCACCGCCGTAGGCGGCAGGCCCATCCCCGTGTTGACCAAAGAAAGCAGCGCGCGACGGCCCGGAAAGCGAGTGAGCGCGAGGGCGAGGCCCGATGAAACGCCCACCAGCATCGAAACGGCGACCGCCGTCCCCGAGATCGCCAGCGATCTCAAAGCGATCTCAACGACCAGCGGATCGCCTCTCATCAGCATCGAAAATGCCTGTTTGAAACCCTCGACAATGAGATCCATGCGCCCTACCTCGAATGCGCGACCTAACTGGCCGAAGGTTCGTTATCTCCTTCGGCGGACGCTACTTCGACGATGAAGTGAGCGTCGAATCTCCGGTGAACAGCGGCTCCGGATATTTGTCTCTGCCGAACTCGTTGATGATCTTTTGAGCCTCCTCCGAGACCATCCAATCGGCGAACGCTTTCCCGGCGTCGAATTTTATCTTGGAGTTGGGAAACTTCTTCGGATTTAGCGTTATGACCGAATAGGGATTGAGAAGCGGCTTGTCCTTTTCAACCAAGAGCACCAGCTGCAAATTCGGCTTTTGAACCAGCCAGGTTCCCCTGTCCGTCAAAGTGTAGCCGCGCTTCTCGCCGGCGACCCTCAACGTGGCGGCCATTCCGGAGCCGGTCTTGATGTACCGAGCTCCGCCCGGCTTTACCCCCACCTGATCCCATATATCCAGCTCTTTCTTATTGGTGCCGGAATCGTCGCCCCTCGAGACGAAGATGGCCCCCGAAGCGGCGATCTTCTTGAAAGCGGCGGTCGCCGACGTATATCCCTTGATCCCGGCCGGATCCGCAGGAGGACCAACGATGACGAAGTCGTTGTGCATGACCGCCCGCCTGGTTTCTCCATAACCACCTGCCATGAACTTCTCCTCGGCTTTCTTCGAGTGCACCAAGAGGACGTCGGCCTCGCCTCGTTCGCCCATCTTGATCGCTTCTCCGGTCCCCACGGCGATCGTCTTCACTCCAATGCCCGTCCTTTTCTCGAAAGCGGGAATCAGCACATCGAGCAGGCCGGTATCTTTGGTGCTGGTGGTCGTCGCGAGGATGATCGTTTTCCCCTTCAACCCAGCGGCCCTCGCAGCCGCTTTCTTTTTTGCGCCGCTCTCGACGGCGCATCCCACCAGCCCCACGGCGACCGCCGCCACCAGAGCTGCCGCAAGGGGTATCGTCAAAGCTTTCCTCACGTATTCACCCCGGTCGCCGAATATATCAAATCAACCGCACTGCGGAGGCTATTCGCGCATTCCTCGCCGACAGCTCCGAATCTTCCGGATCCGCGGCCGACGGTCGCAAGCAAATGCGCCTCCTCACCCATCCATCCGCAAACCAGCGCTCGGAAGGAGAGAAGGCGCCGAAAAAAACGCCTCTCCCGCGCATGGGAGAGGCGTCAAATCGCCTTCTTTTGCTCCTTTCCAAACGCGGGAGGCCCAGCCGTTTCCAGCTAAACCCATCGCCCCGCCTTCATGGCATCCGCTTTAGAAGAACGGGGTCGGAGCTATGCTTATTAAAATCGAATTCGTTCGCTTCGCCAGAGTTTCAATCTATCACGGTGTGGAGGAAATTGCAAGCAACTGCATTCCGATCATGGCCTTATTCTCTCGATATCGATGCCCTCGAGAAATTTCAGGAACGCCTCGGCCGTCCGGCTCGGCGCCCTTTTGCCGATCACCAAATATATATTGCGAACGATCGGGGTTCCTTCGAGCGGCGCAACCTCGACGGCGCCCAGCTTCAAGGCGTCCTCGGCGGCCCACTTGGAGACCATCGAGATGCCCAGTCCAGCGGCGACCGCTTTCACGACCGCCTCCGTGCTTCCCAGCTCCATGGCCACGTTCAAATCGTCCAGCCGAACTCCTGCTTTCGAGAAGAAATCTTCTATGTGTTTTCGAGTGCCCGAGCCCTTTTCGCGCAGGATGAAAGGCTCCTCCTTGACCCTCTGGAGATCGAGCCCTCCCGACCATCCTTTGGCCGGAACGATCGCGACGATCTCGTCTTTGGCGAATACGCGCGACTTCAGCTGGGTCTTCGGCTTTGCCCCCACGAGCCCCGCGGTCAACTCTCCCGCCATCACGGCCTCTTCGATCTCGTCGGTATCCGCTATCCTGAGGGTCAAAAGGACATCGGGATACTCGCTCTTGAACAGCGACAAAAGCTTCGGAAGGACGTATTGGCCCGGCGTCGTGCTGCCGCCCACGGCCAGCCTCCCGCGGACGACGCCTCCCAGCTCTTGAATTCGGCGCTGCGCTTCCTCGAGCTTCCTCAAAATATCGACTGCGAATGGACGAAAGAGGCTTCCCGCCTCCGTCAAGACCACCTTTTTGCTGCTGCGGTCGAGAAGCATCACTCCCAAGAATTCTTCGAGCGACTGTATTTGAAGGCTCACCGCCGGCTGCGATAACCCGAGCCGCCGAGCCGCCGCGGAGAAGCTTCCGGCTTCGATCACCGAAGCAAAGGCCTTTAGCTGGTTCAGATTCACCGTTCCACCTCGAATTATTTTTTAACGCAATAATTCTATCGCAGATTATAAAGTTTAACAATAGCGGTTAATCGATCCCTTCGGCGCCGCAATCCGGTGTAGGGCCCGATCCCCCGATCGGGCCGTTCGTTCACGCGTCGACGAAACGTTATCTGTTGCGCGATTCGGGCGCACACCGCCGGATTGCCGATCGCATGTTGTGCCTATGTGAACGCTTGCGGCCGATGCGACGCCCGTTCGGTCCGTTCGGGAACGGATCGCACATCCGGTTCAAGGGCTCGTTTTTCCGTTGCCCCGGTACCGGATAGCCCCTCGTTTAATACTCCATGCGCATTTGATCTTCGCGCGCATCGGTGTCATACTAGTTGCTAGTAACATAACTCTTTTAAAGGAGGTAAGAATGGCAAGAACTAAAGCGAAGCGGAGATCACTAGACAGCCTAACACCCCTGGAGATGGAGGTCATGGACATCGCTTGGGAATTCGGAAAAATGACGATCCGCGATGTTCACGAGCAAATCTCGAAAGTGAGGTATTTGCCATATACGACGATCTCCGCCGTGATGAAGAACCTCGCGAAAAAGGACATCCTCAAGCAGTCCAGGAACGGCAAGATCTACACCTATAAAGTACTGGTTGACAGATATACCGTCGCCAAAGCCACTATCGATTCATTGGTCTCAAAGATCCTCAGGGGCGATACTTCTCCGCTAGTGGCTTACCTGGTGGAGAAAAACAGCTTGCCGAGCTCCGAGGAGATCGAGAAACTAAAGGGCGGCAAGTAAGCGATTCGGAAATCCCATCGGCACCAAATACCATCGCACTTTTTCAAGGAGGGGCGAAGTAGCGATATGCCCCTCTTTTGGCATCAGTAATGGCACCTTCGGTTTTCCGAATCGTACGAGCAGCCACCGGTGAATTCGCTCGTGGCGGTAACCGGCTCCTCGACGATCCTCTTTTCTTCGGGTTTTCCCACGTAAAGAACCTGAGTCGGCTTGCTCCCATACCGGTAGATGGTTATTCCCTTGCATCCCAAATCGTAAGCCATCAGGTAAATCGCGCGCACATCCTCGACGGTGGCCGTCTGGGGCAGGTTCACCGTTTTGGAAACCGCGTTGTCGGTGTACTTTTGGAACGCCGCTTGAATTCTCACGTGCCACTCGGGAGCCACGTCGAACGCGGTCACGAAAAGGCGCCTCACGTCCCCTGGAATATCGCCCCTTTCGGCTATGGTTCCCTTTTTCGATATCTCCAGCATCAGCTCTCGGCTATAGAAGCCCCTTTCCTTCGCCACCTCCTCGAAAACGGCGTTGGTTTCCAGGAGCGTAGTTCCTCCCAATACCTGGCGAGCGTACGATATGGCGAAGATCGGCTCGATGCCGCTCGAGGTTCCGGCGATGATCCCTATGGTGCCGGTCGGGGCTATCGTCGTCACCGTCGCGTTTCTCATCCCGGTGTAGCCCGCCTTCTCCCATTTGCTGCCCTTGAAGTTGGGGAACGAGCCCCTCACCTCGGCAAGATCAGCCGAAGCCTTTTTGGCCTCCTCGTAGATGAAGGACATCACTTCCTCGCCCTTTGCGACGGCCTCTTCGGAATCGTAAGGGATCCCCAGCCTCAGAAGCATTTCCGCAAAGCCCATAACTCCCAAGCCGATCTTGCGATTTGCCTTCGTCATGCGATCGATCTGCGGCAAAGGATAGATGCTGGCGTCGATCACGTTATCGAGAAAATGCACCGCCAAACGCACGGTGCGCCTCAGGTGCTCCCAATCTATTTGGCATTTCGTCGGACCGGCGCAATCCTTGATCATTTTCGAGAGGTTGATCGACCCCAGATTGCACGATTCGAAGGGCAACAAGGGCACCTCCCCGCAGGGATTCGTGCTCTCGAACTGGCCGACGTTGGGGGTGGGATTGTGGGCATTTGCCCTATCTATGAAAAAGAGCCCGGGATCGCCGGTAGCCCACGCGGAAGTCACGATCGCGTCGAACAGGTGGGGAGCGGATATTTTTCCCGCTGTCTCGCCGGTCCTCGGATTCACCAGCTCCACGTCTCCGCCCTCTATCGCCTTCTTCATGAACTCGTCCGTCGCGGCCACCGAGATATTGAAGTTCTCCAGGAAGCCGCCTCGGCGCTTGGCGACCACGAACTCCAGGACGTCCGGGTGGTCGCACCTCAAAATGCCCATGTTCGCACCTCGGCGCCTGCCGCCCTGCTTGATGACATCTGTCGCGACGTCAAAAACCCTCATGAAAGATACGGGACCTGAGGCGATGCCCTTGGTCGAGCGGACGATGTCGCCCTTCGGTCGCAACCGGGAGAAAGAAAAACCGGTGCCCCCGCCCGACTGATGAATCTGAGCCATCCACTTAACGGCGTCGAAAATCTCTATTATCGAGTCCCCAACCGGGATTACGAAGCAGGCCGCGAGCTGCCCCAGGGGGGTTCCCGCGTTCATCAGGGTGGGGGAATTGGGGAGGAAATCGAACGATGTCATCATGCGATAGAAGGCCTCTTCCGTTGCCTCAACGTCCCCGCCGTACTTCGCATCGGGCTCGGCCAACGCCTTTGCCACCCGCCGGAACATCTCAGCCGGCGTCTCGATGACGCGGCCGGTCTCGTCCTTCTTGAGGTACCTTTGGTTCAATACCTTCGCAGCGTTGACGCTGACCTTGAGGTCGTCCGTGACGCCGAGGAATTTCTTCGCGGCTCGAACATCCGCGCGCCTTTGTCGGTAAAGGATGTACGCTTTGGCGACCTCGGGCAAGTTAGCCCTGATGAGGATCCGCTCGACGATGTCCTGGACGTCTTCCACGTGCGGCGGCCTTTCCGCCGCGAATCTCGCGTTTATCTCGGAAACCGCATCATCGGCAAGGCGACCGGCGAGCTGCGGCTCGTCTCTGCCCACTGCGCGCAGCGCCTTGAGAATGGCCGCTTCGATCTTGCCGCGGTCGAAAGGAACAATTCGGCCATCGCGCTTTACGATACGCTCAACGGCCATTTCGGCCTCCTTGCTTTTCGGATTTCCCGAAGCTTCCGAAAACCCCTCATCGACCTCTAACCGGGGTGCAAGTCCTTCTTTTAAATCGATTATACATTCGCTCGCCCTCACTGCGCTCGACAGAGCATCTCCGATGGATGATCGGACGAGAGCAGCTCTGTCGGCGAAGTTCCCAGCCTCTCGAGGACCGTGCGTAGCCGCTCGCCCGGCTTTCCGTTCTCGACGATCACGCCAAGGCATTTCTCGAGAAGAGAAATCACCTCGTTCGCATCGTGAATTCCGGGCAGTTCCTCAGCCAGCCTGGGATGCCGCCCCAGCTTGCCGCCGACGAGGACCTTATACCCGCTTTCCCCCCGAACGAGAGCGCCAAACTCGCACGCCATAACGCATCTCGCGCATTCCACGCAGCGCGACCTGTCGATTTCGGGGCCATCATCCGCAAGAGATATCGATCCATCGGGACAGGCGGATTCGCATTCTCCGCACCGCGCGCACTCTTCGCTTCCCCGCTCCGGCCGAGCTGCGGCCACGACGGCGAAATCTTTTATCTGGGGCTCGGAGCAGGCGTTCGGGCAGCCAGCGATCGAAACTTTGAACCTGTGGTGTTCGAGAACGGGACCGTCGATGCGGCCCGCGAATTCGATGAACCCCGATCCCTCTATCGCACCGGCCATCGCCTCGAGAAGCGAAAATCCTTCATCCAAAGCGAACGGACAGCCCGCCGGCGACCCGCAGATCTTCACTTCGAAAAACCGCTCAACGCGACTGAGCGACTTCGCGACCTCGATGGCCCGCTCGATGACGAGCTCCAGGGCGGCGAATTCGCCGCTTCGATCCCTCGAGCCCTCGGCGACCTCGTTCGCGCTCGACGCGCCGGCCCCGCGCCGGTCGCCTTCCGCGGAGCGCTCGTCGCGATCAGGGAAAGGCGGTCTTTCAGCCAAAACCCCGGCTCCCTCCGCGCTCCTCGACGCGAAGCGCCGCTTCGATTCTTCGACCACTTCTTCGGTAACCACGCTCAAGCCGAGATCTTTGGCCAGCTTCTCGGCCTCTCGCTTCGCCAAGGGCCGCACGAAAAACGGCGCCCTTCTGATCTTCTCCGCGGCTTTCGGTTCCCATTTCATCGGCTTATCACCATCCAAACGTTACCGCTTTCGATATAAATACTTTGGTTCGGGTTCGGCGTTCGCCTGCGGATTTCGCCGCCGAGGAGCCCTTCACCGTTCCGACGATGGCTTTTTCGGTCGCATCCGCCCCGTTTATCTCCTCCTGTAAGGCACCGGCACGTACTCCACCCCTGGCCTTTGGCTCGGCTGGGGAAAGAGATCCATGAGGGCGTAGAATTCCCTCGGCATATCCAGGCTGATCGGCAGGCCGAGCTCCTTGGCCTCGGCCGGCGAGATCGGATAATCGTGCGTCCAGCGCCCCTGGGTCAAGATATCGGCCACTTCACCAGCCCTGTCTCCCAATTTATCCTTGAGGAACTCGTAAACGTGCCCCCGCACCTGCTTTATCGCTTTCCGAGCGATGTCGCCCATGATCAGGTAAGCATCCTCCCTGTTGGGGTTCGGGGTTTCCAGAGCCGCGAGTACGGAAGCGGCGGGGAAGCTTCCTCGCTGCATATCTCCTATCTGGGGATCGACCGGACCGAGGACGGCGTTCGGGTCCATCACTATTTCATCGGCCGCCAAAGCTATCAGCGTTCCCCCTGACATCGCATAGTGGGGCACGAAGACGGTCACCTTTGCGGGATGGCTCTTGATCGCGTGGGCTATCTGCTCGGCGGCCAGCACGATCCCGCCCGGTGTGTGCAGGACGAGATCTATTGGCAAATTGGGATCGGTCAGATGAATCGCCCTGAGCACCGCCTCCGAATCTTCGATGTCGATGTAGCGGGCGATCGGTATCCCCAGAAAACTCAACGACTCCTGGCGGTGAATCATCGTGATGAGTCGCGCTCCGCGCTTTCGCTCGATTTTGTTCATAAATCGAAGGCGCTGAAGGAGCATCAAGCGGCGCTGAAGAGCCGGCATGATAAAAACCAGCAGAAGCAGGATGTAAAACAAAGCGTTCAAAGCGCTCGCCACAGCGGCCACCTCCGAAATCCGCCACCCATAAGGGTTTTGCCGCAACGGGAAAGCCGTAAACGAAACTCGGCGAGGATACGAGCTCTCCCGCTGCTTGACCGCGCTTCTCAAACCGAACTGCGCCCCGAGACATCTCCATTCTACTTCTTTCCGGCTCCGAAATGACACCCACCGCAGTCGTTGTGCGAGGTGTGACAGCTGAGGCAGTTTGAGATCTGATCCCTCCAACCGTCAGCCTCGACAGCCCTCACCTGCACGTGTTTCTTTCTGAGTGCGTCGTCTTTCGGGTGGCACTTGAGACAAACCTCGTTGCTCGGCCTTTCTTTGGAAATCCGAGCTATCTCGTCCACGTCGACCAAGGGGCCGCATTTCGTGCAGCGCCATCCGCCCCCATCGCGCACCGCTCTTCCGCCGCATTTTCCGCAGCCTCCCCGACGGGGGTCCACGGAGATGCCGCACTTCGGGCAGAATAATCCGCCGACCTCCTTCGCCCGCCGAGGGGCCGAAGTGGGCTTGGCGCCGTCCGCCGCGTGGCATCGAGAACAGGCGGGGTCGTTTGCCTTTCGCTCTGAAAGCTCCTGTGGCGATTTCTTCGCCCCCCCGCCGGTCATGAGGTTCTCGCCGGCACGGTGACAGTCAAAACAGCTCTCCCCCTTCACGGCGTCGTGCATCCTCGCGATCGCTTTGCTCGAACTGTGACAGGGCTCGTTGCAGGCAAACTTTCCGCCGCTCGAGCCGCCGTTCGCCGAATCGGGGCCATCCCGCCCGTAGGTTCCCGGTTGGGACGCGTAGGGAGAAGGAGGCACATACGCCTCCCCCTCCCGAGGTTTATCGTTTCGAGAAAACGCCGCCCAGCCCAGCGCGCCGACGGCGGAGATGACCGCAAGAAGCGCGATTATCGAGATCGGAGATTTCCCTAACCTACGCATCAAAGGCCGGTTCCCTTTCCCGTGCGCTCGCCGGAAGGCCAAGGGCCGCGCGTTTGGACTCTATGTGTTCCAAAATCAAAGCGGCGGCTTTGACCGGATCGGGCTCCACCGCAACCCTGCCGCCGGTCAATTTCTCAACTTCGCCGGTGAGAATGCTCGCCACGAGCGGTGCCCCCGTCACGGGGGGTGTCGGCGATAGGTGTAGGAACAGGCCGAAGGCGACGGCGAAAAGGCCGTCCGCGACCGCCTTCTGTTCGAGATACTCCGGAGCGGAGGCTGCCACCGGCAAAGCGCTCGGATCGACCCCGAGAGCGCTCGCTATTGCCGTTACCGCGACTCCGATCCTTCCGATGTCGACGCAGCTTCCGAAGTTCAGAACGGGAGGTATTCCCAGGCTCTTGCAGATGGTCGAAAGGCCTTCGCCCGCAGCATCGGCAGCGGCGGGATCCATCAATCCCTCGGTGGCCATAGCGCTCGAAGCGCAACCGGCGGAGATCACGAGAACATCTTTTGCGATGAGCTTCTTGGCGATGACCGCGCTCGGCCGATCGTGAACGTCCCGGCAAGTGGTGCAACCGACGACCGCGGCTATGCCCCTGATCTGGCCCGCCTTTACCGCATCGAGGAGGGGGTCCAGGGAACCGCCGAGAGCATCGAGAATCGCCTCAACGCCGGCTCCGGCGACCACTTTCGCTTTCCTCGCCGGAATGTGAACGCCGCCCTTCCTTTCCTTAAACGCTTCGATAGCTTCCTCTATGAGCTCTCCCGCGAGGCGAGCGACCGAATCCGGCTCGTAGTCCTTGCCCTCCGATATGCCGGGGAGCCTGACCATACGATTGACGGGAACGAGGCGGGTGTGGAATCTCGCCGCCGCGTCCTTCAGTCCGGGTATCGTGCAGTTTAAATCGAGCATCATCAAATCGACCGCTCCGGTCGTTACCAGGAATTCCTGATTCAGCCAGTTCCCCGTCTGCCCGGCGAAGCCCCTCGAGCTCACACCAGATCGCTGGAGCAGCTCCTGCCCGGTGCACATCGAACCGTAAACCTTGATCCCGGCCGCTCCGGCGGCCTTTGCCAATTCATCGAACGCTCCCGACTCGATCGCGTTCAGCACCGCAGTTCCGACGAAGGGAAGGTGACCGTGTGCCACTATGTTGACGAAATTCGGGTTGATCACTCCGAGATCGGCCTCGCTCTCGACGATCCGAGGAGATCCGAAAAGGATGTCCTGAAGCGCGATCGTCGCCACCAGCCCCATATAGCCGGTAGCTATTCCTATTCTGAGAGCCGTCAACAGGAGATCTATCGGATCGCTGTTGACGTTCGTCATCGACTTGACCAGCGCATCCCTTATCTCCGAGTGGACGCCACCCGGAACGATTCCGAGGGAGCCCCAAATCTCCTTTCGGCTTTCCGGCGCCAGGAGCTCGACGAAAGCCAGGGGCTCTTCGGAGGACTTTCTCAGCTCGGCGATCGCGACATCAGCGACTCCGACCGCGAGATCCTCGATCCGGCCGTCCGGATCCATGCCCATGAGCCCGGCCAGCTCCCTCAGCTTTGACTCGTTCTGAATCCTGAAAGAGGTCTTTCCTTCGGCCGTGGCCTTCAGGGTTTTGGCGACCTCTTCCAGATGATGTGAATAGGCGGAGGCTCCATGGACGGCAAGCCTCACGAGATTGCGGGCCGCTATCGTATCCGGACCGGCACCGCATATTCCGGCCGGCGCTTTCGGCGTTATCCGGCACGGCCCGTGGCTGCAAAGCTGGCAACAGATTCCCTGGATCCCGAAATTGCACTGCGGCTGCTGGGCCAAATACCTGTCGAAAACGTTGTCGATTCCCAGCTCCCTGGCGAGCCCATACATCTCCACGGTGGATTCGTGGATGGATGGTACCCTTTCCGATCCGTCGATTTTCGCGCTCATACATCCCTCCTGTTCAACTCGAAGCCGCTTTCCGGCCTTCCCAACGCACTCGCTGCCGCCCTGACTCGGGCTCAGATCATCGAAAAGCCTCCGCCGGTTCGGGATCCGGCCTCAGCTCGTGCTTCTAAGCTCCGGCTCGCTTTGAGGTCCGGCGAGCTCCGCGATCGTGGCTTCCTCCAAGACTTTCAGCATGCCCTCCTGGGCTCTCTCCCATACTCCGGCGATCGAGCACCCATCACGCCTGTTGCAAGCGCTCCTTCCCAGCAGGCATTCGTTAAGGGCTATCGGCCCCTCAACCGCTTCGATTATTCGCCGCAAGCTGACCTCGGATGCCGGCACGGCTAGAGATACGCCACCCCCGCTGCCGCGCGTCGCCCGGGCGATCCCCGCCCTTATGAGATCGCCGATGACGTGCGCCGCAAAATTGAGCGGTATTTCCTGGCGCTCTGCGATTTCCCTCGAAAGGACGGATCTTCCCGGAGGCTGAGACGCCAAATCGACCGCCGCTCGAATCGCGTATTCGGCCCTCCTAGTAAGACGCATCTGGCCCCCCTGAAAATTAGGAACTTAATTAACTTAATAATATTTATCCGACTTCCGAACGTCAACGCTTTTTCGAAGCTTTTTTATCGAAATGCTACGGACCGACTTCTGGGCGCTCGATCGCACCCTCGGCGCATCCGACGTGCAGCTCAGTCAGCGCGGATCGATGCCCCTTCGGAAGCGCAAACCTCCGCGAGGAACCTCTCGGTCTCCGCGATGAACCTATCCTCGGTGAACTTTTCTCGGTAAACCTCGTACGCTCTCTCGGCCAAATCGCTTCTTCGGCCCCGATTCTCGTAAAGCGATAAGATCGCGTCGGCCAGCGCCACATGGTTCCCGGGCTCGACCAGCAGCCCGCTTTTGCCGTCCTCAAAGATCTCAGTCAAACCGCCCACCCGCGTGGCCACGACCGGAACTCGAGAGGCCATGGCCTCGACCGCAGCCAAGCCGAACCCCTCCGATAAAGAGGGCATCGCGAAAACGTCGAACGCCTCAAGAAGCTCGACCGCGTTAGGCAAGAAACCGCAAAAAATGACCACATTCTCCAGGCCGAGCTTTTTCACCAGACCCTCGAGGCTCTTCCTTTCGCTGCCGACGCCGATGATGATTACCCTAAGACCCGCTATGCGCCTCGAGAGCGAGCCCGTGGCGTTTACGAGGTATCGGATGCCTTTATTCGGCTCGAGCCGCGCCACGGACCCGACCGCGAATTCCTCCGCTCCTATTCCGAGGCGCTTTCGTGCCTCCGAACGAGAAAGTCGGCGGGTCGCTTCGCCGACTCCGTTGTAAATGACCGCGATTTTATCGGGCGACACCCCCCTGCGCACGAGGTCATCTTTTATGGCGTTCGATATGGCGATATAGCGATCCGTCAGCGGCAGCGTCAGCGCGTCGAGGGAGGTGGCCAAAAAGCCCTTCAAGGGATTCGCATAGTCCCTTGAAATCGCCGAGTGAACGGTGGTTACGACCGGAATTCCGCAAGCCCTCCCCGCAAGCCTCCCGGCAAAATTCGCGCGAAATCCGTGCGTGTGGATTAAATCCGGCGCATAGCGCGCGATCGCCGAACGAAGGGATAGCGCGGCCCCCAACATTGAGCCGCGGCTGCCGCTGAAGACTTCCGAAGCCGCAAAGTGATCCGCGAGCTCGTCGGCCAAGCTGTCACGACCGAACGAAATGTAGACGATTTCGAAGCGCCCTTTGTCGATTCCTTTGATGTAGCTTTTGAGGTAAGCCGGGCCTCCGCCCTCGTCGCCCCCTCCGAATACGAGCATCACCCTAGCCAATTCGCATCACGTTCCCCGGAGCGCATCTTCGCCCTTGCCCGCCTAAGCTTCCGCCGAATCGGCGGAAAGCTTCCTTCGGTCTGCCTTCGAAGCGGCCGATGTGACGATCGCCATTATAAGCCAGAAAAAGGCTCCGATCTGGTGCGTTTCCCAAACGCCGACGAAAATGCCCTGCGCTATAACGCCGATCACCGAAGCCGTCGCCCCGGCGGCGACCGCTTTCCAGAAGGGATCTCGCGTGCCCTTAAAGAAAGCTATCGCGTTCCTCGCAAAGGTAGCCGGAACCCACAAGAAAGCGGCGAGGCCGAGGAGCCCCAGCTCAGCCAGAATTTGGAATACCTGGCTGTCCACCCAAAGCTCATGATTTGGCGCGATGCCCACGAGCGCGTTAACCGGCGTACCGAAAACGGCCGCCACCGCACCGCCGAAGCGCCCGGGACCGGCGCCCACGATGGGGCTCATCGCGAAAATCTCGAGCGCCTTCGACCAGTAAAGCAGGCGACCCCCAGCCGCGCTCGCGGCCATATAATCGGAACTGAGCCCGAAAGCCACTCGATCTATCGCGCTCGGAACTATCGCCACCGCCGCCACCGACGCGATCAACAGGCCCAGCAAGAGTCGCCTATCCAGAATCGAAGCCAAAACTATCAAGGCGGCGGCAAAGCCAAGCCAAGCGCTTCGCGAATAGGTGAACACGAGCGCCGGAAGCATCGCGGCCGTCCCCGCGATCGACAAAAGCCGAACTGCGGGATCGGCGCGCGAGACCGCCAGCGAGATCGCAACCGGCAGAACCAAGAGGAGAAAACCGCCGAAGTTGTTCGGGTTGGCGAACGTCGAGATTATCCTCCCCTCTATGGTCGTCTCCCGCACGTCGACGAGAGGCTGGGCCGTTTTGACGCCGGTGATCACTTGGGATAATCCGAACAACGCGAGAACCATCGCCAGGCAGATCAAACCGAGAACGAATCGCCTCAGCCAATCGAGATCGAAATCCGCTTGCACGACGACGAAATAAAGCAGATAAAACTGCAGCAAAGCGCGCAAGCCGGCGATGGCGATTACGAGCGGCACCCCATTAACGACCGCTGAAATGACCGCAACCCCCGCGACGGCTGCCACGGGCATCTCGAGCTCGGTCCAAACGAAATTCCGCCTTTTCGCCAAAGCGGAAAGAAAAATCGAAAGCGTCATGAGGAGCAGAACTATCTCGACTGAGTATTTAACGGCTCTCGGCAAGTACTGGAGCAAGAAAAGCTCAATCGGAACGAAAACCGCGAGGAAAACGACGCCCGTTTCGTACCTCAGAAAGAATCGGGCGTAGTCCGAAACCCGGGAATTCGCAAAAAGCTCGCGCCGGCGCGAAGCCGGCCTTTTCGACCGCTCGGCCAGTTTCGAGACCCTGGCCCTGGCCATCTCAAAAAGCGCGGCGATCAATTTGACGACGAAGCTCCCCGAGGCCATACCTCTATAATTCGTGCCCTTCAGGAAAAAGCGAGCGATCGAGCTTCCGCCGATAAAGCCGCCGGCGGCATCCAGCAGGCGCCCCGTAAAGCTCAGTGCAACGGCCTCCTCGGTGACGACATTTAAGCGCTCGCACGCCCTGAACGACGAGCTCGAGGCCGCTATCTCGTTAAAACGCGAGCGCCTTTCCATCGCACCCCCGAATTTCGACCAAGTAAGCTTCTATCCGCCGAATTTGAGATCGACCACGTCCCCGTCGAATCTCGCTCGGCGGGTCTTGATGGAAACCCTATCTCCCACCAGCACGGTGTTGCCGGATATGGTTATGGCCCTATCGGTGGACGTTCCTTTCCCGCTCACCGTGATCAAGATCTGGCGGCGCTTCGGGTCCGGCGCGTAAACCACCTTTCCGGTCACGCTGTTATCGATGCGAACCTCGGCCGGCCTAACCCGGACGTCGGATACCGTGCCCAATCTCTTGGCATCCAACCCTACGATGAGGAAAGCCCTGTCGCCCTTTTTGACGCTGGCGGCGGTTTCGGGCGTGATCGCGTCGGAAAGTATTTTGACCGAAACCGGGCGCTCTCGTCCCGCGGTGATCCCGAGCTTGCCCATCAGCCGCCCGGCGACCAGAATGGCCCCGATGAACAAAGCGAGGACGACGGCCGCATCGACGACGTTCAAGCGTCCGAACAGCCTTCCTTTTTCATCGATAATCATCAGATTTCCTCCCCGACTGAGAGTCCAACTGCTCAACGCGTTCGACCTTCGGCTCCAAACCAGGCATATCCTACCACAACGGAGCCGGTGATGCGATTGGCCGGCCCCTTCTGGCTAAACCGAAGAGGGCCGCCCCGCCGGGCGGCCCTCCCATCCATCCTAGAGCTTCATCGCAGAAAATCGCTAAGGACTGAAGTAGATTCGCCCATAAAGGGAGAGCTTGCCATCTTTGGGCAAGAAGATGAAAACCCCCATGGGTCCTCCATAGGCGTATACGCCTGCGTACTCCACTTTCCCGTCGCCGTCGAAGTCCCCCGGCAAGAAGGTCGTCCTGGTCATGTTCCACTGGTCCGAGTACCAAGCCATGTACGGGTACTCGAACGACGTCCCGGTCGACGCGAAGACGAGCGCCCCAGTTTTCGTGGGACCGTACTTGTAGAAAGCCACCACGTCGTCCATTCGGTCCCCGTTCAAATCCGCCATCGTAAAGGCCGTGCTGTTGTAATCCCAATAGGGAGAGAAAAATATTCGACTTGGATATACGAGGTTGCCCTCGTCGTCGAACGAGAAAAGCCACAAGCCGGTGTTCGTCCCGCCGTAATTGTAGGCGGCGAGCACGTTGTCCCTGGAGCCGGCGTTCTTTCCCGCGAAAATGGTCGTGTTTTTCCAATCCCAGTAAGGGGAGTAGAAGATTCTTTCCGGATACTCGAACCGGCCGCTCTGATTCAGCCTGAAAAGGAATACGCCGGTCCTCGCCTGCCCATAATCGTAAAAAGCGAGCACTTCCTGCTTCCCGTCGGCATTGAAATCGCCCGCCACGAGCTTCGTGCTCGAAGCGTTCCAATAGTAGCTCTCGAAAACCTTCGAAATCGCGAATCCGGATCCCGTAGACTTGAAGAAGAAAATGCCGGTATGCGAGCCGCCGTAATCGTAAAGAACCAGCAGATCGCTTTTGCCATCTCCGTCGAAATCGACGGAGATCGGATTTGCCCGCTTCCAATCGAACGACCAGTTAGCGCTCAACCAGCTGAGCCCGGCATCCATGGCGATGCTGGAATAAGGAGATCCGATCGTTCCGCTGGCCTTGGTGGTATAGGTCCAGATCGCGGTCGCTCCTCTCGTGTAATCCTGAAAGGCCGCCACATCCGCTTTCTTATCCCCGTTAAAATCGCCTCCCAGGTATTTAATTCCCTCTTTCTCATCGAACGATGAATCTCCACCTGGCCAAAGGCTCGATTTGATCCTCCTGGCACCGGCGAAGCTAACCTTGTATGGGTTGTAGCCTATGCTCGTCCAATCCGTCAGCTTGCGGCGGGACACCCCGCCGCCGCCGGCCTGCAAGATGTAACCGTTCCCCTCGTAAACCCCAACGTGCGTCCAAGTGTCCAGATAGTTCAAAACGCCGTCGTAGTTCGCATCGTACGTTCTGTCGAGGAAAAGAAGGTCTCCGGGCGCCAGTTGGTTCACGTCAATGGCGTAGGAAAAGCTTTCCGCCTGGATATCAGCCGTCGGCCCGTGAAGGTAGGGCCCCGAATAAAAACCGCCGACCCCGGCCAGCATCATGATGTAGTTTATGTAACCGGAGCAGTCGAACCCCGGAGGCCAACCGCTTCCCCAAACGTAAGGCTCCCCGAGATGTCGAGTCGCCTCGTTGACCGCCGCCATCCTGGCGGAATAGCCGCTGGCCAGGGAATTACCGGCTTGCAAAAGGAAGAGGGAAAACACTAATAGTGCAGCCGCCGCGCATCTCAACTTTCCGCTTTTTTTGCCGCGTCCCATACTTCACCTCGCTTCGTTCTTCGACCGTTTCCGCGTTTAATGCCGCATATAAGATGGCTTTTTGAGCTTCCGCAAGCAAACCTGCCAAAGGCGCACTCGTCTTATTCTACCGAACTCTTCGGCCTCCGGCAAGCTGCTTTGCACTAATAGTGCACTACACTACTCCTATATCGGACGATCAGGTCGCTGACTTTAGCCTTCTCGAAAAGAATTTTGAAGGAAGACGGCGCCGGCATCCCGGGAGCCATCGGCGGCAAAGGATCTTTACTGATGGGATGCCGAGTGTTATATATGGTGTGTATTAGCAAAAATTATATTTAATCTTCGGAGCGCGATGCGCCCCATGCGAGGGGAAAAACGTGGAGAGAGTTCGCTTGACTCAGCTATCGAGCAAAGCCGGTTGAGCGGCCAAAGTGGGTCCGGGCGACCTGAAAGACGCTTTGAGTTGGCTGCCCGAGGAAGAGGCTTCCGAGCTGATAGTCGGCTTCGAGAGTTCGGATGACGCGGCTGTCTTCAGATTGGAAGACGGCACCGCGCTCCTTCAAACGGTGGATTTCTTCCCGCCCGTCGTCGATTCGCCTCGCCTCTTCGGACAGATCGCGGCCGCGAACGCCCTGTCGGACATTTACGCCATGGGCGGCCGCCCCATAACGGCGCTGAACTTGGCGGCCTTCCCCTGCGGCCTGGAGCTCGATCTTCTGGGAGAGATCTTGCTCGGTGGTCACGAGAAAGTGCGAGAAGCCGGCGCTTTGATCGTCGGCGGGCATACGATACAAGATAACGAGCCGAAATACGGACTCGCGGTGACGGGCCTCGTCGAAATCAAAGACGTGGTCACCAACGCCGGCCTGAAACCCGGAGACGCGCTCGTTTTGACGAAGCCCTTGGGGATAGGCATTCTGACGACCGCTTTAAAAGGCGAGGTGGTGACGGAAGAGGAAATCATGGATGCCATACTTTCCGCGGCCGAGCTCAACAGGGCGGCGTCCGAAGCCATGCTGGAAATCGGAGTCGACGCGGCCACCGACATAACCGGCTTTGGTCTCCTCGGACACCTGCGCGAGATGGCGCTGTCAAGCGGAGTCGCGGCTCGCATCGAAGCCGAGAAGATTCCGGTGCACGAAGGAGCGATTTATTTCGCGAAAGAGGGCATAATCCCGGGAGGAGCGAGGAACAACCGAGCTTTTCTCGACGACCACGTGGATTTTCTGGCCGAGGGTCTTCCTCCTGAAATACTTTACGATCCGCAGACCTCCGGTGGCCTCGTCATCGGAGTTGAGGCGGACAAGGTCGACCGGCTCGTAGATGCCCTCAAAAGCAAAGGCGTGGCCACCAGGGCGGTCATCGGAAGGGCCGTCGAAGGCGAGCCCGGCAGAATAGAAGTGGTTTGATATTTCAACCGATCAGGCGCAGGCGGGCGACGACCGAAGCGCCGTTCGATCAATCTTCGAGGACCAGCGGCGAAGTTTCCGACCAAGGGCAGCAAGTCGGCAGTTTTGCCGACGGGCCAAATCGGGCCTAAAGGCGGTCTCGCTGACCGCCTTTTCGACCAGGAGCAGCCCGGATGAAGCGCGGGGTTCGCGAATGCCGTTCAAAAAAGGGGTCGAGCAAACCATGAATTTGACAGCGGCGGGTTTTCGCACGGGAGGGTTTTCATGAAGACGATCGATGCGCGGGGGCTCCCTTGCCCCAAACCGGTGATCATGGCCAAAAAGGCCATGGCCGACGAGGAAAATATAGCCGTTCTAGTAAGCGAGCGCTCATCGGCCGAGAACGTCGCCGAGATGGCCCGCGCTTCGGGAGCGGCGGCATCGATAGAGGGATCGGACGAGGGTTTCAGGGTTACGATCCAGCGAAGAGCGGATTCAGCGCTCGAGGTGGCAGAGCCTCGACCGAGCGCCGCGCCTTCTGCGGCCGCGAGGGGAATCACCGCTTGGGTGGTCAATTCCGACGCCATCGGGAGGGGCGACGACGAGCTGGGGAGGCTCCTGCGAAAAAGCTTTTTCGGCGCGATGGCCGAAATCGATTCCAGGCCCGATAAGATCGTCTTCATAAACTCGGGCGTTAAGCTCGTCGCGGAAGGCTCTCCCGTTCTCGAATCGATCGAAAAGCTCGCGGATTCAGGCGTTGAAATCCTCGCCTGCGGAACGTGCCTCGACTTTTACTCCTTGAAAGACAAGGTGGCCGTGGGAAAGATCTCGAACATGTACAACTTCATCGAGCTCCTTTTGGAAGCGAACAAAGTCATCACATTCTAGGCCCCTGAAATGCGCGACGGTCCCCCGGGACCCGTCGAAAGGGGGACCGCTTTGCGCGCAAGCGCGGGCGTTCGGCGGACGGATGACCGCATCGATGTCGCACAAACGCCGTTTTCCTGTGGAGGCCCGATCGGGGGATCGGGCCGCTCGCGCTCATTGGTGATTTTTTGGCGCCGAGCGCATATAATTCTGGATGTTTATTTTCTTTCGGCGTATCGCTCTCGCTCAAATGGAAATAGATCGCCTCAAACGGCCTGTGGTGTAAAGCGCTGGAAACTCGCATGGACGCAAAAAAACGCGAAAAAGCGGCGAAAGTCACCGTCGTTATACCGAACCTAAACGGCAAGAGATTCTTGAAGGATTGCCTCGATTCGCTTTTCGCCCAATCATTCCGCGATTTCGGAGTGGTCTTGGTCGATAACGCTTCGAGCGATGGTTCGGTCGGGCTGGTCGAAAGCTCGTATCCCGAAGTCGAAGTGATTCGAAACGAGACCAACTTGGGATTCGCGCGGGCCGCGAATCAAGGCATCGCCGAAGCCAGCGGCGACTACATCGTCCTGCTCAACAACGACACCGTCCTGGAAAGGGACTGGCTCGCAAATCTCGTGCGAGCGGCGGACTCCTCGAGCGAAGAATTCATGTTTTTCGCCTCTAAAATACTCCGGATGGAAGACGGAAAGATCATAGAAAGCACGGGAGATTCCCTGGGTTTCACGGGCATGCCCTATCCGTTGAACTACGAAGAGCTGGACGATGGGCGGTTTGAAGAGCCTTTCCCCGTGTTCTCAGCATGTGCCGCCGGGGCTCTGTACAAGAGAAAGCTTTTCGACGAAGTCGGCCTTTTCGACGAGGACTTCTTCGCCTACCACGAAGACACGGACCTGTGCTTCAGGGCTCAGTTGATGGGTTATAAGGGGCTTTTCGTCCCCTCGGCGAGGATGTATCACCACGTCGGCGGCACGTCTTCGAGGATCGACAAGTTCGAGCGCTATTACGGAACGAGGAATTTCGCCTTTCTGATCGCAAAAAACATGCCTGCATCCCTGATAGCGAGAAATGCCCACAAGCTGGCTTTCGTCCAAATAGTCTTCTTGCTGCGCGCGATCAAGGGGCTCAGCTTCGGACCCCTCCTGCGAGCCCACGCCTCGACGTTGAAGAACGTCCCGAACCTCCTGCAAAAGCGGCGGGAAATCCAAAAGCGAAGGGTCGTCGCGACCTCTTATCTGTTAAATGCTACCGACCTGAAAAAGCCCTTCCTCAGGACGTTCGTCAAGAAACTGCGGAGGCGGGGACATTCCTGGTTCGTATGATGCGGTCATTCGTCCGCGTTTAGGTAGACCCGGGGAACGCGCCGATTTATGGAGCACACGACCTCGTAGTTGATCGTTCCGAGCAGATCGGCTACCTCATCGGCCGTGACCTTTTCGCCATCCTGCTCGCCGATTAAAACGACCTCATCGATCTCGGAACTCGCTTCGGGCCCCACGTCGACCATCAGCTGGTCCATGCAGATATTCCCCACCACCCGGCACCTTCGCCCGCCGATCAAAACCTCCGCGAGATTTGAAAGCCTCCTCGAATACCCATCGCCGTAGCCTAGAGGAACCGTGACTATCGCCGTCCGCTTATCGGTGATCACGGTGTGCCCGTAGCTTATCCCCGAGCCCGGTGGTACTTCTTTCACGAACGTCGGCTTGGCCTTGAGCGAAAAAGCGGGTTTTAGATCGACGCGCCCTGCGGTCGCCCGGGAAGGATGAAGCCCATATATCGAAATGCCAACCCTCACCATGTCGAGATGGGCTTGCGGAAACAGAAACGTCGCCGCGCTGTTCGCCGAATGAAGTATGGGGCGCCCATCCCGACCCAGCGCCGAGATCGCCTTCTTGAACCTCTCGAGCTGCACGACCGTGAGATCGCTCGAAGGGTCGTCGGCCTTTGCGAAATGGGTAAAAATGCCTTCCAAATCGGAATTCGGCCTGAAACTGATGTAGTTGATCAGATCGAGAGCCGCCTCCGGCGGGACTCCAATCCTGTTCATTCCCGTGTCGACCTTCAGGTGCATCTTCGCGATCTTTCCGAAGCGAGCGGCCTCCCTATCGAGCGCGTCTATCACATCGTGGGAACAAACCGCGGTCGAAAGATCGTTTTCCAAGATCAGGCTCGCCGCGGACGGCGAGGGTTCGGACAGCACGAGAATGGGCTCCCTTATACCGGACTCTCGAAGCTCCACGCCCTCTTCCGGAAGAGCCACGCCGAGCCAATCTGCCCCAGCTTCAAGGGCGGCCTTTGCCACCGGTACGGCTCCGTGTCCGTAACCATCGGCTTTTACAACCGCCATCACCAGGACTTTATCGCCGACGTGCCTCCGGATAACGCCCACGTTGTGCCGGATGGCGCTCAAGTCGACCTCCACCCAAACGGGCCGCCTGTAAGCGCCACCGCTTTGAGCGATCTCTTTCTCGACCGTGGATTCGCGCTCGAAATCGGACATTGGCATTACGTCCTCGCGATCATCGAATATAAGCTGCCCGCGACATGCGCAAGCGGTGCCGGCCAGAACTCGAGGTCAAAAGCGCGCGACCTGGGCCTTCCCTTCAAAGTCCATAACGGCGCCGGCCGAACGGCTACGGTCAACCCTTGCCGCTAATCGTCCTCACGATATCCGCTTTCGTGATGATTCCGATCGGCTTGCCGTCCTCCACCACCGGAATCCGGTCGACGTCGTGATCGACCATCAGGGTCGCGACGTCTTCGATCGTCGCTTCCGGATCCGCGGCGATGACCTTCTCGCTCATCACGTCGCCGACTGTCGCGCCGACCGCTTTTCTCAGCTCCTCGTTAAAGCGCTGAGCCGGATTTGGAAGATAGATGAAGCTGTCGAGGACGTGAATGACCGTCGGATAGCGAAGCCTCACGTCCCGCATGATCAAGTCGCTCGAAGTCACCATCCCTATGAGATTTCCCTCGTCGTCGACGACCGGCGCTCCTCCGATACCCTTTTCGGTAAAGAGCTCTGCGGCTTCTTTTACCGATACATCCCTTTTCAAAACGATCGGATTTCTGGTCATTATGTCCCGCGCTTTAAGCTCTCTTACCACTTCTCACCCCCGCTTCAATTTTACCTTCTTTTCGCGTTTCTTCGCTCAGCTTCTTGAACGCCCGCGGCAGAAAATCCGCGTTATCGCCGGCCGTAATCGAATATTGAGTTAGCGACTCGGCCGCGATATCGCCGGCCAATCCCGCTAGGTAAACCCCGAGCCTGGCGGCCGCGTACGGGGCAAGCCCCTGGGCCAGGAGTGCGCCGATGACGCCCGACAACACATCTCCGCTGCCGGCCGTCGCCAAACCGGGATTGCCCGTGAGATTGATCGTGAGGCCTTCCTCGGCGGCAACGATCGTCCGCGCCCCCTTCAAAACGACCGTCGCCCGCGATTCTCGCAGCGCTCTCCTCGCATGGCCCAACCTGTCCTCTTCGATTTCGGCCGAGGAAACGCCCAAGAGCCTGCCCATTTCGCCCGAGTGAGGGGTGATTACCACCGGCGCGCGCCGCATCGCCAACCGCTCGATTTTCGCGGAAAAAGCGCTAAGGGCGTCGCCGTCCAGCACCAAGGGACGATCGATCTCGCTCACCAGCCGCTCGACCAGATGCATCGTCTCTTCATCGCGAGAAAGCCCGGGCCCGATGACGGCGGCTCGATACCGCGCCAAAATTTCCACGATGCGGTCGAAAGCCTTCATCGAAAGGCTCGCCCGCTCGGTCTCGGGAAGCGGGTATTTTAGCGCCTCGATCGCCGACGTAGAAGCGATCGGTTCTATGGAAGCTGGTACCGCCAATCCGACCACGCCGGCGCCGGCTCGCATGGCCCCCAGCGCGGCCAGGATCGCCGCTCCGCCCATCCCCAATGAGCCGGCGACCACTAAAACCGATCCGCGGCTCCATTTATTCTGCGCGGGATCGTAGCGAGGCAGCAGATTCCTCATCTCGCCGGCTTCGCCGATGAAGACGTCGCCGACCTCGTCCACGAGCGACTCGGGGATTCCGATATCGGCTATGATCAGCCGGCCCGCGAACTCCGCTCCGGGATAAAGCAGCGTTCCGATCTTCGGGCAGGTGAATGCTACCGTGGCGGATGCCTTTATGCACGGCCCCTCCACTTTGCCCGAATCCGCGTTCACGCCCGAAGGAAGATCGGCCGACACGACCGGCTTTGCGGACCGATTTATGAGATCGATGACTTCCCCGGCGATGCCTTTAACGGCTCCTCGCAGCCCAAACCCAAAAAGGGCATCGATCACGCCCTCCGCTTCCGCGAGCTGCCCAGCAAGCTCTTCCTTTCGATCGAATGGCAATGCCGGGACGCCTTCCGGGAGCCTCTCAAAGGCCCTGCGGGCGGCGGGGGTGAACGAATCTGCGGGGAAAGCGCGGAAAACGCTGACGCCGTAACCGACTTCCTTGAGCGCCCTCGCGGCCACGAAGCCGTCGCCTCCGTTGTTGCCCTTCCCGCAAACCACGACCACTTTGCGCTTTGCCGGAAAGAGCCTGCGATACTCTTCAGCCAGCGCTTTGCCGGCCCTTTCCATCAGGTGATCGACCCCGAGGCCGAGCTCCTTGAACGCTCGCTCTTCGATGGAAATCATCTGCGAAGAAGTTACGGCACGCATGCCTGGCTCCGGTCGTTAGTTCTCATCCCACTCGGCGCCGACGGCGATCGCCGAGGCGACGGCGGATTGATGGCTGAACGAGAGGCTTATGTACACATGGCAAATTCCCATATTCTTGGCCAGCCGATCGGCTTCGCCGCTCAATTTGAGAAAAGGAGCTCCCCACTTATCCTTGCCGATCTCCAAATCGGTCCATTTCACTTTTCTGAAGCCAGTTCCCAAGGCCTTTAAAGCGGCCTCTTTTGCCGCGAACCTCGCAGCGAAGTGAAGGTGGGGACGCCGCTTACCGAGACAGTAAGCGCATTCGCTTTCGGTAAAGAGGCGCTTCATGAGGTCTTTCCTCCGCTTGAGCGCCGCATTCATGCGTTCGATGTCGACGATGTCGATGCCGATTCCCTTGATCATTCCACGGTTACGCTCTTCGCCAGGTTCCTAGGCTGGTCCACATCACAGCCTCGCATCTTAGCGATATCGTATGCCAAAAGCTGAAGAGGCACAACGGCGACGGGAGCGCTCAATTCCTCGCTGGTCCGAGGCACGAAGAACACGTGCTCCGCATACGAACTTATCTCTTCGTTGCCCTCGCTCGCGACCGCGATCACCGAGGCCCCTCGCGCCCTGACTTCCTGCACGTTGCTTACCACTTTCCCGTAGGTGCGGCCCTCGGTGGCGACGACCACCACGGGACAGGTTTCGTCGATCAGGGCGATGGGACCGTGCTTCATCTCGCCGGCGGCATATCCCTCGGCGTGAATGTAAGATATTTCCTTCAGCTTAAGCGCCCCTTCCAAAGCCACCGGCAAACCGAATCCCCTTCCCAGAAAAAGAAAGTTCTCGCAGGTCGCAAAGCGCTCGGCGGCTTCTTTGACTTTTTCTGAATTTTTGAGCGCCCGTCCTATCTCGTCCGGCAAGCCGTGGAGCTCGCGCGCGAACTTAAGCGCCTCGCCGTCCGACATCGTCTTCCTGACTTTAGCCAGGTAAAGCGCAAGAACGTAAAGGGATGCCAACTGGCTGACAAAAGTTTTCGTCGCCGCGACGCCGATCTCCGGACCGGCGTGCGTATATATCGTGGCGTCGGCCAGGCGGGTTGCGCTCGATCCGACCGCGTTCGCGATCGCTATTACTTTTGCCCCCATCTCGGTCGATATTTTCATGCTCGCCAGAGTATCGGCCGTTTCCCCGGACTGGGTTATCGCGATCACGAGGCTCCCCGGATTCAACAACAGGGGCCTGTAGCGAAATTCGCTGGAAATATCCACTTCGACCGGGATGCGGGCCCAGCTTTCGATGACGCGCTTTCCGACGAGGGCGGCGTGATACGAAGTCCCGCATGCCACGATGCACACTTTATCGAGCGAGCTTATCTCCCCTTCTGAAAGACCAGGCACATCTCGCAAGGAGAGCTCGCCATCCGAAGACACGTACGGCCTCAGGGTTTCCCTCACGGCGACCGGTTGCTCGTAAATCTCTTTCAGCATGAAGTCTTCGTAACCGGCCTTTTCTGCGGCTTCCGCATCCCAGGTTACCGTAATGGCTTCTCGCTCGACCGGGGTTCCATCGAGCTTTATGATCGAGCAGCCCTCGCGCGTCAGGCGGGCGATCTCTCCGTCGTCCAGAATCACAACGGTCTTCGTTCGATCGATGACCGCCGGAATGTCGGATGCCACGAAAAGCTCACCGTCTCCCAAACCCAAAATCAGTGGGCTATCCTTTCGGGCAACGATTATCTCGTCAGGATGATCGACCGATAGAACGGCGATGGCGAATGAGCCTTTGAGCTCCGCAACGGATGACCTTACGGCTTCTAGGAGATCCCCTCCGTAATTTTCTTCTATCAAGTGACCGATCGTCTCCGTATCGGTCTCCGACCTGAAAAAGTGACCGCTTGACTTCAACCTTTCTCTAAGTTCCGCGAAATTCTCGATGATCCCGTTGTGCACCAAAGCTATCCTGCCCGCGCAATCCAGGTGAGGATGGGCATTCACCTCGGAAGGCTCGCCGTGCGTCGCCCATCGCGTGTGCCCGATGCCGACCGCGCCGGAGATATCGATGTCGCCGAGGGCGGACTCCAATTCGGCCAGTTTTCCCTTTTTCTTGACCACGGATAGTCCATCCCCGTTTAAAACGGCCAAGCCCGCGGAGTCGTAGCCTCGGTATTCCAGCCTTCGCAACGAGTTCATTAGGATAGGCGCCGATTCTTTGGGGCCAATGTAGCCAACGATGCCGCACATGATGAACCCCTTTCCTTGGCTGACGGAGCGAGGGCGAATCGCGTCGAGGCGAGACAAGGCATGCGGTTAGTTCCCCACACCGGGCCCCTTTGTCCCGCAGGTCGCCCCGCGGTTTTATGCGAGCTCCGTAACGACCGTGGCCAGCCGGGAGGCACCCGCCGAAGTCGGACCGCTTCGCCGCGGTCCTCTCGATAAACCTCCTCCTCGTCAACTCGCAAATGCGAGTTCAGGCGCTTCTCGCTATCGCTTTCTCCCCGCGCTTTCTATCCTTATCCGCTTCTCGCCCTTTTCAGCCGCTCCCAACCTCCGACTTCTACCAGCTTTGGCTATATATTACCTGAAATCTATTCCCCACGATAGTCCCTAAGCTCTCGGGCGCTTTCTCGCTAAACTTCGATCTCCGCGCTTATGACCTCCGCGACTTCTGCCGCGATTTCATGGGCGCCCGCAACCGTCGGGGCTTCCACCATCACGCGAACCAGCGGCTCGGTCCCGGAGGCGCGAACTAAAATCCTGCCCGAGTCGCCGAGCCGCTTTTCCGCCGCGGCGATGCTTTCCTTTACCCGCCGGCTTTCGAGCACATCGATTTCGCTCGGAACGTGCACGTTCAAAAGCACCTGGGGCAGGCGCCTCATTATCTTCCTCAGCTCCGAAAGCGAAAGGCCGGTTTCCCTCATGACATCGAGCAGCCTCAGCGCCGTTATGATGCCGTCGCCGGTGGTTGCGTGCTCGAGGAATATGACGTGGCCGGATTGCTCGCCTCCCAATCCAGCACCCCTCCGCAGCATTTCATCCAGAACGTATCTGTCGCCGACCTTGGTCTTGACGACTCGAATGCCGATCTCCCTCATGGCGATATCGAAACCCATGTTCGTCATGACCGTGACCACGATCTCGTCGTTCGGAAGAAGTCCCTTCTCCTTCATGTGCGCGCCGCATATGGCCATGATGAAGTCGCCGTCGACGACTTCCCCGTCGGAATCGACGGCCAAAACGCGATCGGCGTCGCCGTCGTGCGCCAGCCCGATATCATAACCGCCTTCCAGAACCGCGCTGCGCACGAAATCGATGTGCGTCGAGCCGCAGTTCCGATTGATGTTTTCCCCGTCGGGAGAGCAACAGAGGGGTTCGACTTGAGCGCCCGCCCTTCTCAGCACCTCAGGTGCCAAGCGGTAGGCGGCGCCGTTGGCGCAATCGACGGCAATTCGAATGCCATCCAGGGAGCCGCCTAGGACCGATAGCGCGTGCTCGATGTACAGCTCTTCGGCTTCGGATCGATCATCCGCAACGCGTCCGACGGACGATCCCGTGGGCCGCTCGGCCTCATCCACGAGCGAAAGAGAGGATTCGATCTTTTCCTCGAGCTCGTCGGAAAGTTTGAAGCCTTCCGAATTGAAAAACTTGATGCCGTTGTAGATGGCCGGATTGTGCGACGCGGAAATCGCGACACCCCCCGCGGCCTCCAGCGCTTTGGTTAGATATGCGATCGCCGGAGTCGGCATGACGCCCACCAAAAGGGCATCCGCTCCGGCCGCGCAAGCGCCGGCGACCACCGCGGCCTCCAGCATCCTTCCCGAAGCGCGGGGATCGCGACCTATGACGAATTTTCCCCTACCGAGGACGAGCGCGCCGGCGAAACCGAGCTTGAAGGCCAACTCGGGGGAAAGATTCGCGTTGGCTACGCCGCGGACTCCGTCCGTTCCAAACAATCTGGACATAATACCGTGCAAAAAACGATCGCGTGCCCAATCGCACATAAGGGCCGGATTGGCTTCCGGCCCTTTCAAACTTCGGTCAAGCTACCGCTTGGAGAATTGCGGAGCTTTGCGGGCTTTCTTAAGGCCATACTTGCGCCTTTCCTTCATTCGGGGATCTCTGGTGAGAAGGCCCGCCTTTTTCAGCTCGTCTCTATATCCTTCGTCGGCCTCGACGAGCGCGCGAGCTATGCCATGCCTTAAGGCGCCGGCCTGCCCGCTGATCCCACCGCCGTCCAGCCTGGCGTACACGTCGAAACGCCCGGCCGTCCCGGTGATCTCGAGGGGCTGAAGTATGAGGCGCTGCAGCGTTTGACGGCCGAAGTACTCTTCGAGGCTTTTCCCATCGATGTCGAAATTGCCGCTGCCCGGTTTCAATCGAACGCGCGCGACCGCGTCTTTCCGGCGCCCGGTTCCATAGTAAACGGCCTGACCGCTCTTTTTCTCATCGACCTTAGCCACGGACTACGCTCCTTCCACGATTTTCAATTCTTTCGGTCGCTGCGCTTGATGCCTGTGCTCGGGACCGGCGTACACCTTGAGCTTCCTGAACATCGCGTTTCCGAGGCGGTTCTTGGGCAGCATTCCCCTGACGGCTTTTTCGATAACCCATTCCGGCTTTGCCTTGATGGCCTTCTTGAAAGTGATCTCCTTAAGCCCGCCCGGATATCCAGAATAACTGTAGTATACTTTTTTCTCCGCCTTTCGCCCCGACAGCGCCACTTTCTCGGCGTTGATGACTACCACGTAATCTCCCGTGTCTACGTGCGGCGTATAAATCGGTTTGTGCTTTCCCCTCAAGATATGGGCGACTTTGCTGGCCAGCCTGCCTAGCGGAACTCCGGCGGCGTTGACCACGTACCATTCGCGTTTAACATCTTTCGGCCTGGCCGAGTACGTTTTCATCGGACCTCCAAACTCCTTAGCGGACGCGCGTCTCTACTCTTCGAAATTCAACCATGATAGATTAGCTAAACGACCTGCACGTGTCAAGGCTCATTCCGCATCCAATTGCCTAGGCGGTGACCCTCGGTCGAAGCGGCGCCCGGGCTTCGCTGAGGCGCGGGTTCGACCTAGCGCGCCGACAAAACCGAGCTAAACGGCTCGATTCTGCCCCTCGCCGAAGACTCGAAAAGCGCGGACAACCGGCAATATCGCGTTTTAAGCGGCAGAGGCGCGAAACTCCGATCTACGCGAAGCGGGAAAAAACCTCGTTGCCGAGGAAGATGCCCCTTCGAGTCAAACGCAAACGCCCATCGCTTTCTATAAGGAGATCTTGCAGCTCGAGGTCGGCTATCTGCGCTGAGTATCGATCGATCGCCTCGGCTCCGAAGCGATCTCTCAGTTCCCTGAGCTCCACGCCTTCGATTTTCCTCAGCCCCAAGAAAAGGGCCTCCGAAGCCGCCGACTCCCGATCGAGCTCGATGACCTTCGAACTCTGGCGCCCATCGCGGACCAGCTCGATGTATTCCCGAACGCCGGAAGCGTTCTCGATGCGCCTCATCCCGATTTTGGAGTGCGCGCCCGCCCCCAAGCCCAAATAGTCTTCGAATTCCCAGTAAATCTCGTTATGCCTGCAGCGCATCCCGGGAACGGCGAAGTTCGATATTTCGTAATGCTCGAATCCCTCTCCGGTCAAAAAGTCTATGGCGAACTCGAACATGTCGGCCACCGCGTCTTCGTCCGGCATGTCAACTCCGCCCTCCTCTACGAGCTTACAGAGGGCAGCATCCTCATCGACGGTCAGCGAATACGCGGAAACGTGCTCGGGGGAAAGCTCCGCCGTCCTAGCGAGCGCATTTGCCCAATCATCGCGCGATTGGCCGGGAATTCCGAAAATCAGGTCGACCGAAACGTTGTCGAAGCCGGCATTCCTGGCCGCCTCGAAGGCGCTTATCGCGTCGGCGGATGAGTGGCGGCGCTCCAGAAACCCCAGAAGGTCGTCATCGAGCGCTTGAAAACCCAGGCTCAACCTGTTGAACCCCGCGTTCCTAATGACTTTCAGCTCATCGACGTCGACGGTTTCGGGATTTGCCTCGATCGAAATTTCAACCCCCTCCGGGATGTCGAAAAGATCGCGAAGGACTTCGAGCAGATGGGCGATGGAATCGGCGGGCAGAATAGTGGGGGTTCCCCCTCCGAAGTAAACGCTGCTCACCTCGCCCGAAATCTCACCTGCCCGCCTCCTCGCCTCCTCTAACACTGAGCGGACGTAAGCATCGAAATGCCCTTCCATGCCGGGGAAGGAATTGAAACCGCAGTACAGGCACTTGCTTTTGCAAAAGGGTATGTGGACGTAAACTCCGGCCATGTCGACTCGATTATCCGATGATCGCCCGCGGCCTTAAATCGCCATCAGGAAATCCGCTCGGGCGACTCTTTATCGCCCTCGGGCGCGAGATTCTTGTATATCGCGTATTCGTCCGCGTAAGAGCTCGGACGAACTACGGATCCCGGGATAGGTCCCGTCGTGGGTTTCGGAAGGGCTCCGGACCCGTTGCTTCCCGAAGAGCTCGAACGAACGCTATCGCCCTTGAACGCCTTTATCCTCGCCTCCAAATCTGCGCCGCTCGACGCTTTCCGGGATCGTTTGGAGCGCCTTCCGAATAAGATATCAAGAAGAGATCGCCCTCTGCGAGATGGAAGTTCAGAAGACGGCTTATCGGTCTGAGGCGCTCCGGCCTCGCCTTGGTAGCCAATTTGCTCGACCGGAACGTCGATTTCCACGGTTTCGCTATCGCCGGTCAATATGGGCGCGTCCGCGACGAACTCCTCTATCGCCTTGAGGACGGCTGTCTCGGTCTCGTTATCCCTCCCTCTGAGATCCAGATCGGTGGCGATGGAAAAACGGCCGGCAGTCCGATCGATCGGCGCGGCGTCGATGAGCCCAGCGACCTCTCCATCGGCCGCAAGCGCCGCAGCTTCGAGAGCGGGAGCTTTGCGATGATTCGCCTTATCGGCCTTGCCGCCGGGCTTTTCCGCAGCGCCGGCCGATTTGACCTCGCGCTTTGCAACGGCGCCGAGCCCCCGGATGAAAAGCAGGTACGCGAGCACGGGCACCGCGGTCATGACGCCAACGCCCTCCGGTCTTAAGTCGATGATTCGAAGATTTTCGGCGAACCTCAAGAACGCGTACGCCCCAAGGCCGATCAAAAGCGCCGCGAGCGCATCAATGACGCCCGAAAGCCGACGCTTGCGCTTCAGGCGGCGAGACTTCGCCGCCCTCGAACGTTCTCTCGGCCTTTTCTTGCCGCTGCCGATCGAATGCTTGCCCACCTATCACTCTCGCTGAACTTAAGATCATATACGTAAATATACAACCTTTATTTTAATCGGCAGCTTTTCCCGTTGCTATAGCGGATGCTTCAAAAGAAAGTCATTTTCGCTCGACCCTTAGAACTCTCATGAACGCTTCCTGGGGTACGTCCACGCGGCCGATCCTTTTCATGCGCTTCTTTCCGGCCTTCTGTTTTTCGAGAAGCTTGCGCTTTCGCGTGACGTCGCCGCCGTAGCATTTGGCGAGAACGTCCTTGCGCTTGGCTTTGATCGTCTCCCTGGCGATCACCTTTCCGCCGATAGCCGCTTGTATCGCCACCTCGAACAGCTGCCGAGGAATTATTTCCTTCAGCTTCTCGACCATTTCGCGGCCCCGGGCGTAAGCCTTTGACCTCGGAACGATCTGGGAAAATGCATCCACGGGCTGCCCCGCCAGCAAGATGTCGAGCTTCACCAGGTCCGACTCGCGATATCCGGCGTGTTCGTAATCGAGGGAGGCATAACCCCGAGTCTTGCTCTTCAGCTGGTCGAAAAAGTCCAGAATGATCTCCGAGAGCGGAATCTCGTATTCGAGCTCAACCCTGTTCTCGCTCAAGTACCGCATGGTGAGGAACTCGCCCCGCCTCTCCTGGCAGAGATCCATAACCGATCCCACGAAATCGCTCGGCGTCAGGATTACGGCGCGCACGTAAGGCTCTTCGGTTTTGCCGGCCTCTCCTTTATCCGGCATCTCGGACGGATTCCTAACCGCGATCACTTCCCCATTCGACCTGGTGACGCGGTACGCGACGGACGGAGCCGTGGCCACGAGCTCGAGATCGTACTCCCTCTCAAGCCTTTCCTTCACGATCTCCATGTGCAAAAGGCCCAAAAAACCGCATCGGAATCCGAAGCCAAGGGCGCCGGACGTCTCGGGCTCGTAAACCAACGCGGGATCGTTCAGAGAGAGCTTTCCGAGCGCATCTCGCAGATCCTCGTAATGCGCCCCGTCGGCCGGATAAAGGCCGGTGAAAACCATCGGTTTCACCTCGCGGTAGCCGGGCAGAGCGGCGGTCGCCCCGTTTTTGAGCAGCGTGATCGTATCTCCGACCTTCGTCTCGGCCACGTCCTTTATTCCTGCCACGAGGTAGCCGACTTCTCCGGCGGACAGTTCATCCACTTTCACCAGATCAGGCCGCAGAACGCCTATCTCCTCCACTTCTCCGGTGCAGCCAGTCGCCATCATTTTGATCTTTTGGCCCCGTCTTATGCTGCCGTCCACGATCCTTATGAAGGCGACGACTCCCCTGTACGGGTCGTAAAACGAATCAAAAATCAGCGCCTTGAGGGGCGCATTCGGATCGCCGGTCGGACCGGGGATCCGATGGACGATCGCCTCGAGGACGTTCTCCACGCCTTCTCCGGTCTTCGCAGACACGGCGAGCGCGTCTGCGGCGTCGATTCCGAGGCTTTCTTCGATCTCCTTTTTAACCCTCTCGGGGTCCGCTGCGGGAAGATCGATCTTGTTGATAACCGGGATTATCTCCAGATCGTTGTCCAAAGCCAGGTACGCGTTCGCTATCGTTTGCGCCTCCACCCCTTGGACCGCATCGACGACCAAAAGAGCCCCTTCGCAAGCCGCCAGGCTTCTCGAGACTTCGTAGTTGAAATCCACGTGGCCAGGCGTGTCTATTAAGTTCAGAACGTAGTCGTGCCCGTTCCTCGCTCCGTAATGAAGCCTCACCGCCCTGGCTTTTATCGTAATTCCGCGCTCGCGCTCGAGGTCCATCGAGTCCAACACCTGTTCGACCATCTGGCGCTCGGACAGCGTATGCGTGCGCTCGAGAAGCCTATCGGCCAAAGTGGACTTTCCGTGATCGATATGGGCTATTATCGAAAAATTGCGAATCCTATCCTTTGAAGTCATTGAACCACTTCCGAGGACCTTCAGGTTCCCACCGTATCGCGCCGCGCGATCTCGATGAAATCGAGGTCGCCGCGGTCACGGTCTCACTAATGATATCAAACGCCGTCCGATCTTTTTAAGGGCGGAAACCTCTTCCACCTTCAGCAGGTAAATGGCGGCTACGTAAGCGACGATCCCGAGCCCAACCGCAGCCCCAAGTTGTCCCGCCTTCGAAAGCGACTCCATGACCGTTGCCACCTTCCCAAGGCCGAAATCGACCTTCCACCAGCGATCGGAAATGGCGCGGAATGCCGCGTGCGATACCGTCAGCATGGGCACCGCAGCCGCGACGTACTTCGCCGTGGACGCAAGCATGCGCCGCGCTCCCAACGGCCCCACGCGGCGCCTGAGCAAATAAAGGGCCAGTGACGAGTTGAAAAGGAATGTGATCGCCTGAGCGAGACCGAGGCCGGATACGCCCGAGAATTTAACGGCGACGAGATTCGCGATTACGTTGATCGGAACCCCCACGGCTATCACTTTGACCGGAGTGGTCGTATCCTGCATCGAGTAAAAGGCCCTCACTAGAAACAAGTAGATCGAGTAAAAATAAGCGCCGCAGCTTAAATAAAAGAGCATCTTCGAAGTTATCGCCGTCGCCGCGGCGTCGAAAAGGCCGTATTGAAGGGCCACCTCTATGACCTGTCTCGAAAAAAGGGCGAGCAGGGCGGTTATCGGGATCATGATGATCCCGAGGCTGCGAATCCCGACGGAGATGATTCGCTTGAAGTCCTGCGAGTTTCCGGAAGCCGCTTGTTCCGAGAGCTCCGGGAAAACCGCCGTGATTATCGATGCGGCGAAAATTCCGATGGGCAGCTGAAAGAACTGCCACGCGTACTGGAAACCGGTGACCCCGCCGGTATATCTCCACGCGATGAGATTCGTGACCCAAAGGCCGATCTGAGCGAGAGCGGCATACCCGATCATCGGCAGCGCAAGCCTTCCGAGCTTCCGAATCGACGGATGCTTGAGGTCGAGAATCGGTTTATATCTAACGCCAACCTTGATGAGCGCCGGCAATTGGACGAGCGACATCGCCGCGATTCCCAAGGTCGTCCCGACGGCTAGGACCGCGAGGGCGAGATAAAAATCTCTCGGGGCGAGGGCCGCGTAAATCAAGCCGGTGGCTATTACTATCGCGTTGTTCGCGAGCGGAGCCGCAACCGGTGCCGCGAAGCGCCTGTAAGCATTCAGTATCCCGGTAAACACCGCGCAGAGGCCGTAGAAAAAAATTTGCCAGGTGAAGAAGCGGAAGAACCAAACTGCCAAAGCTGAGTCGGCTGCAGATCTCGTCGCCGTCATGAGGCGGGTTATGGGAGCGGCGAGAATAAAACCCGCGGCGCTCAAAGCCAAAGTGAAAAGCGCGGTTGCGTTGATCATGCTGCTGGCGACGTGCCAAACCTCGCCTTCGTCCCCCGAGGTGAGCCTTTCTACCACGATCGGAACGAAAACGGAGTAAAGAACGCCGCCGACGAGTAAATCGAAAATGATGTTGGGAATGACGTTTGAGAGGTTGTAAGAGTCGCCGATGCCGATCTTTGAACCGCCGAAGTTCACGACGGCCGTTGCGCCCAGCGCGTAAGCCATCACCGCGATTCGAACGTAACCAGTTAAACGGCTTACGACCGTAATCGCCGACATGACGGCGCTGCGCCTGGCGATCGATTGCGACTTTCCGGCGATTTCGACCAATAAAAACCTCTCAAGCGATGCGAATTTGGTCCCGAAGCTTTGACGCGGGTAATTTCATTGAGCGCGGAGTTTCCAAAACTCGACGCCGGGTCCGAGATATTATAGCACAGCGCTCGCGCGGCATGATCGCTTGCACAGCTCGTGACCGCGTGCTAGAATTCAGCATTGTTCCGCGAAAGTAGGAGGAGACCTTGCCCAGGATCAAAAGTCAAATTAAGAGGATGCGCCAGAGCGAACGGCGCAGGATCAGAAACAAAAGCGCGAGATCGGAGATAAAAACGTACATAAACCGATTCCGCAAAGCTCTGGAGGCCGGAGATAAAGCCTTAGCGGAAAGCGAGCTAAAGCTCGCCATTAAGAAGCTCGATAAGGCCGCCGAAAAGGGAATAATCCACAAAAACAGCGCGGCGAACAAGAAATCGAAGTTGATGAGGCATTTCAACCGCGTCGCGTAGAAATCGCTGCCGCGCACCCGCGCGAAGCGCGATCGTCGCTAGCCCGGTAAGGCTGGGGCGTTCGCATTCACGCCGCACAAACGGCGTCGTTCCCCACTCGGCCCGATCGGGCCGCCGGGCATGCGTCAACGAACGTTGTTCGGGTTGCGTACCGGGCGCGTCATCGGATCACCGATCGCGCCAAATTGCGTCCCCGCGGTTACCGGCTTGGCTCTTCGGCTGCACTAAAGCGCAGCGAGCGCAGCCACCAGGAGTTCCAGCACGCATTCGGGTGGTTGAGCGGTCGACTTCAAAGCCAGATCGGCCTTGGCGAAAAGCTCAAACGCTCTTTTAAGCTCTTCTACCGCAAAGTTACCGCATTGCCTTCGATACTTGTCGAGCAGGAAGCTCTTGGTCCTATCCGTTCCCTTAATCTGCAGTTTGCGAACGATAAGGCCACCATCGGCTCCGCTCTCCACGAGGGCTTTCACCTTCAGAAGATTTCTGAAGTGGTTGGCGAGGGCGTATAGAATCGCGATCGCGTGCTCTTCTTTGCCGACCATCTTGAAATCCGATGCCGCCGTTGATGTCCTTCCGGGCGGCCCGCCGCCTTCTCCGCCCGATCCGCGCGACTTGGGCTTTCTCTCGAAACCGGCCTGCAACAGCTGTTCCAGCGCCCGCAAAGAGCCGGGGACGTCGCGCGCACCGATCCTATCGGTTAGCTCGAAAACCCGGGTCTCCTCGGACCTGCTCACAACGCGCTTCGCCTCCTCCAGGCCGATCACCTTTTCGCCGAGACAATAGAGGCTGATCTTTTCGATTTCGGAGCCGAGTCGAGAAAGGTCCTCGCCGACTTCGGATAGAAGATAGGCAACCAACGCGTCGCTGGCCACTTGACCCCTTTTCTGAAAACCCTTCTTTATCATAGCGGGGATGGCGGCCCGTTTGACTTTCTTTACGATCACCTCTCCGATGGCGGAAACCGCCCTATAGAGGTCCGTCTTTTCGGACAACGCCCTGCCCGTCATCACCAAACAGGCGGTCGAAGCGGGGCTCGAAAGATAATCGGCGATAGCGGCCATCTCGCCCGCCGGAAGCACATCGACGTTCCTAACGAGGATGAGGCGCATTTCCGACATCAAGGGAGGCGTATTGGCCGCGGAGACGATTTCGGTCCCGGTCGCCTGCAAACCATCGAAGGCCTCGAAGTTGAAATCGAGCGCCTCCCGCCCGACGCGCTTCTTGATCCGCGCGATCTCCATTTCGACCATAGCGAGCTGGTCGCTGAGAACGAGATATGCCGGCTTCAGCTTGTCTCCACTTCGCTGCGTCACCTTTCGACCGCAACCTCCATGATCTTTCCGTCCGTGCTGATTGTAACATCTCCGCTGAGGTCGGTGCGAAATACGGCCGATCCGACTTCTCTCAGGCGAGCGATGGCCGTTTTGGACGGAAGGCCGTATGGATTGCCCTTACCGACCGAAATGACGGAGACTTTCGGAGATACGGCCCTCAAGAAACCCAAGTCCGCGGCGGTCGCTCCGCCGTGATGAGGAACTTTGAGCGCGGTCGATCTCAAACCTCCGTCGGCTGTCAGCTCTCTCTCGGCCTCCTCCTCAGAATCCCCTGGCAGAAGGAGCGAGAACTCCCCGCTGGCCATTTTGAGGACGATCGAGCTGTCGTTCTCGTCTTTTACCCTTTTCGCCCGGAGCACTTCGAATGAAATCGCACCCAGCGCATAGACTTTCCCTTCTTCGGCCACCTCGATATCCGTTCCGCGCGATCGAGCATCGTCGATCACCCCTTTGAGATCGCGTCCGGAGCCCATGTCCGGCGGAACCAACATGCGGCCCACTCGCGCGGATCGAAGGACTCCACGAAAACCCGCGCTGTGATCCGAATGAGCGTGCGTTATGACCGCCAGGTCCAGCTTTCGTATCCCCTTCGAAAGCAGGCGCCTGGAGATCAAAGCCGCATCCGGTCCGGCATCGACCAGCGCCGTCGCTCCACCCGGTTCCCTGAAGAGAATCGCATCCCCTTGCCCTATATCCAAGAAGCTGACTTCAACCTTCGATGGAGGCTTCGATATATGAACCTGCCAGCCCACCGCGAAGGCGATCGGCATAACGATCAGCAGGAGTAAATGAAATGCGGAAAACCGACCCCTCCACCTCGAAAGAAAAGCCATCGAAATGAAAAGAACGAGGTAGAACGCGAAGATTTCGAGCGCTCCCGGCTTCGGCGCGGCCACCGAGGCCGCCGGGAACGACGCGAAAATTCGGGCCCCGAAGATCATCAAATCCGCGAAGGCCCCGGCCACCCCGTAGATCAAAGAAGAAAGTCCCGGGGAAAGGAAGTCCGAGCAGCCGGCCAATATTCCCAAGACCACCGCCGGAGCCGCGGCCGGCACGACGAAAAGGTTGGCCGGCAAGGACACGATCGATAATTGACCGAAGTGCGCGGCGATTATCGGCATCGTACCCATCTGAGCGGCCAAACAGGAGGCAACCGGAACGGAAACGCCGTTCGGCAAGCGATCGAACTTTTCGGCTACTACCGGAGTCAGCCAGATGAGGGCCAGAGAAGCGGCAAACGAAAGCTGAAAACCGATGTCGAATATCGAAAAGGGGTTGACGGCAAGCAAGGCAAGCGCCGCAAAAGAGAGGGCGGCCACGGGATCCTTTCGCCTCCCCATCGACCAGGCGGCAATGACGGCGCTGGCCATAACGGATGCCCTCAAAATGGATGGAGAGCCTTCGGCGAGAAAGGCGTAAAACCAAATCCCCGCGATGATGGCCACCGCTTGAACGGCGACGGGCGCCCTCGCGAGTCTGAGCAACGGCCAAAGGGCGCCAACGACGAACATCACGTTCATTCCGCTCGCGGCAACGACGTGCGATAGGCCGGTCGCCCTGAAGTCGTCCTGAATTTCCCGATCGACCGCCCGAGGGTCGCCGAGAATCAATCCGAGGAGAAGCCCCGCCGTTTCCCTGGGAAGGCTCCGATATGCGCTTTTTTTAAGCTCGCCTCGAACGTCGCCGATAAACCTCTTCAATCGATCTCCCCGCTCAGAGACGATCTCGATCTGCCCTGGAGAGGAGCTGATCTGAGCCGCGACGCCTTTATGGAGGAAATATTCTCGCCAGGTTGGATCCCGGCCCCCGGCTGGAGATGCCCTACCTTCAACGGCGATTCGGGTTCCGGATTTCAGCGAAGGATGGGACGGCGATACGAGAACTCTGGCCGTCTCCGAAGTGGAAATGGATTTCCCGCCGACCTCAACTTCTTCCACGGCGAGCTCGATCAGCGCGCCGCGCTTGGCTTCCGAAGGCTCTCTGGCGATAGTCCCGACCGCTTTTACCTTCGAACCCCTCAGCGCCGCCTCGTAAAGCGGACCAGACTCGATTCGTTCTTCGGCATAAGCAGCCGTAAGCATGCCCATCATGAAGAAAAGCAGGTAGGGAACGGAGACGGGCGCGCGGTTTGATCGCCACAGACCGATGGCGGCGCCGGCGGCGATCGAAGCGAGCGCGATGAGGATGACGGACAACCTTAAATCGATCCGATCTTCGAGCGCCACTCCCGCGGCGGCGCTGACCGCTAAAAAGAAAATCGGCGGCGGATACCTTCCCGTCAATCGACCTTGACCTTGCCCTTGAGCTGTTGGAACTTGCGCGAGCCGATTCCGTCGACTCGCTGAAGCTCTTCCACGCTTCGGAACCCACCGTGAGAAGTTCGATACTCTACGATCCTCTTGGCCAAGACTTCTCCAACGCCCGGCAGCTTATCGAGCTCTTCAACGGTAGCCGAGTTCAAATCCAGCGGAGAATCGGCCTCTGAGCTCGATCCGTCGGCCATGACCGGTGCGGGCTGGCCCTTTTTTGGTATGTAAATGCGCTGTCCATCCGATAGCCTGCTGGCGAGGTTCACCGCGTCCAAATTCGCCTCGGCCTGCGCACCACCCGCCGAAGCGACCGCATCGTTCACCCGGGCTCCTTTGGGTAATTCGTAGACCCCCGGCCTGGAGACGGCCCCTCCGACGTGCACGACCACTTTCTCGGCCCGCTCGTTGGACTTCGATGAACCGACGCTTTCGCTGCCCGATGCTTTCGCCGCGGTCTCCTGCTTCTTGGGAGCGGCTGAGGTGACCAAAACCTTCGCAGGTCTGGCCCTTGCACTGAGAACAAAGACGCCGCCCGCGAGCAGGGCGCAAAGCGCTATAACGATCACCAGCTGGGCTTTCGTGATGGCGATTCCCCATTTCTCGGCCTTGCCCTTAGCCGCACAAAAGATTCGCTCGAGAGCCATTGGCGCCTCCCTTCCAACCGCTTTGAACAATTATACAATTGTGCAACGGCGCAATCAATCCCGCCGACCTGCCGCTTCTAACGGGATCGGCGCTCCGTGCCGATAACAAGTTAGGAAGCGAGGCGCAACCGATATGTTGTCAAAAGAATCGATCTTAGGACTGTGGCAAAAATACTCCGGAAGGATACTCTCCCGAACGGAGAGGTTGGCTTTTTACGAAAACTGCGAGCGACTTCGGCGCTTCGATGAGCTCACCCTCCGAACCGCTCTGAATTTTTGCCGAAAAGAGGGGGATTTCAGCCTCGAAAGGGTCGCTCAGCTTGCGACGGCCGTGAGGCGCGGCACGGTTTCGCGCGTGCTTCGCAGGACGGAGAAAGACAAGCTGATCGAGCGGATCATCTTCGAGCGGAAGCAGCTGGTCCCGATGAGCCGCCTTAGACAGCGCTTTCAAGAAGCCGTGGGCGCGGGAGCGAAGGATTTGGATTACTCCGAGGTCGAACGGACGTGGAAAATAGCGGCCCTCACCCTGGCGGAAAAGGATGAAAGGATACGCTCCTATCTCAAACCGAAGGCCGCGGCTTCGTCTTTCTTCGAAAGGCTGTTCTCGATCAACGGAGGCGATTGGAAACCCCTCAGCTGACGACGATGTTCACGAGCCTTCCCGGAACGGTGAAAACCTTCTTGATCTTTTTGCCGTCTACGTATCGACGGACGTTCTCCGAAGCGAGCGCGGCTTCGCGCATAGCGTCCTCTCGGATGTCCGCGGGAACGGTTATCCGATCTCTGACCTTGCCGTTGACCTGCACGACCAAAGTGATCTGGGGCGCCTTCGCGATTTCGGCGTCGTATTCGGGCCAAGGCTCACGGTACACGCTTCCGCGATTTCCGATCATCTCCCATAGCTCGTCGGCGATGAACGGGGCGAAGGGGGCGAGGAGCCGTATCAGCTTTTCAGTGGCCTCCTTTACAGCGGCCGGATTGACATCGGCGCCCCTCGACTCGTTGTAGCTCCTCATGCCGTTGACCAGCTCCATTATCGCCGATATGGCGGTGTTCAAGCCGAACGATTCGATGTCCTCTCCGACTTTCTTGATCGTGGCGTGGACGAGCCTCAGCAGCGCCTTGTCGCTTTCGTCGAGATCTCGCGGTTGACCGCCCATCGCCTTGGCGTTTTCCTCCACCAAGCGCCAAACCCTATTTAAAAACCGGAACGACCCTTCGACGCCTCGATCGCTCCACTCGAGTTCCTTTTCGGGGGGAGAGGCAAAAAGAATGAACAGCCTGGCGGTATCCGCGCCATATTTGTCGATGATGTCCATGGGATCGACGATGTTTCCCTTAGACTTCGACATCTTGGCGCCATCCTTTATAACCATTCCCTGCGTAAGTAGATTCACAAAGGGTTCGACGGTATCGACGAGCCCCATATCGTAGAAGACCTTGGTGAAAAAGCGCGAATACAGCAAGTGAAGTATGGCGTGCTCGATGCCGCCGATGTATTGATCCACAGGCATCCAATACTTGACCTTATCGCGGACGAACGCTTCCCGCTCGGAATGCGGATCGGTGAAGCGAAGGAAATACCAGGAAGAGTCGACGAAAGTATCCATCGTATCCGTTTCCCGCTTGGCGCGTCCCCCGCAACTCGGACACGCGGTGTAAAGGAAATCATCGACCCTTGCGAGCGGAGAACCGCCGCGCTGGGTTATCCTGACGTTTCTCGGCAGAACGACCGGGAGATCCGCTTTCGGGACGGGAACCGTCCCGCAGTTTTCGCAATACACGATCGGTATCGGCGTCCCCCAATAGCGCTGCCGAGAGATTAGCCAATCCCTAAGCCTGTAGGTTACGGCGAAATCGCCTTGGCCGCGCTCCTTTAGCCACTCGGTGACGGCCTTAATCCCCTCGGCGCTCGGAATCCCGTCGAAAGGCCCCGACCTGACCATCCGGCCTTCGCCGACGTAAGCCTCGGTCATCTCCTCGGATTTAAGCGGCTCTCCCTCGGGATGAATCACGACCCTAATCGGAATGCCGTACTTGCGGGCGAATTCGAAATCGCGCTGGTCGTGAGCGGGAACCGCCATGACCGCACCCGTTCCGTATTCCATGAGCACGTAGTCGGAAAGCCAGATTGGAAGTTCTTCTCCGTTCACCGGATTAACGGCGTATCTTCCGGTGAAGACGCCCCTCTTCTCCGACTCGACCGAAGTCCTGTCTATCTCGCTCTTCGAAACGACCTCGCTTCGGAAGGCGGCGACTTCCGCCTCGCGGCCGGTACCGGCCACCAACTCGTCCACCAGGGGATGCTCTGGCGCAAGCAAGAAGAATGTGGCCCCGAACAGCGTGTCCGGCCTCGTGGTGAAAACCGTTATCTTTTCATCGGATCCGACGATCCCGAAATCGACGAACGCGCCTTCGCTTTTGCCGATCCAGTTGCGCTGCATAACGCGCACTCTTTCGGGCCACCCTCCGAGGAGATCGAGATCTCTGAGCAAGCGCTCGGCGTATTCGGTTATCTTGAAAAACCACTGCTCCAGCAGGCGCTTTTCAACCCCGGTGCCGCATCTCCAGCAAACGCCGGCTTCCACTTGCTCGTTCGCGAGCACGGTCTCGCAACCCGGGCACCAATTCACCTGGGCTTTCTTGCGGTAAACCAACCCTCTTTCATAGAACTCGAGGAATATCCACTGATTCCATCGATAGTACTCGGGATCGGCGGTCACCATCTCGCGGTCCCAATCGTAGGAGATACCGAGGAGCTTGAGCTGTTCGTGCATCCTTTCGATGTTCTTGTACGTCCAATCTGCAGGATGAATGCCCCTTTCGATGGCGGCATTTTCGGCGGGCAGACCAAAAGCATCGTAGCCTATGGGATGAAGGACGTTATAGCCGCGAGCCGCGTAGTATCGCGCGATGACGTCCCCTATCGTGTAATTCCGAACGTGGCCCATGTGGAGGTCGCCCGACGGATAGGGAAACATCTCGAGGATGTAGCGCTTCGGTTTAGAGGGGTCTTCGGAGACTTTGAAGAGCTTTTCCCCATCCCAGCGCTCCCGCCACTTTTTCTCTACCGCCTTGAAATCGTATGCTATGGCCATATCTCCCCTCGGCTCCGCTTTCGCGCTCGACTCGCCACTTGGGTCTTCGACTTCGTCTTATTTTAAAAGAAGCCGAACAGATCGTACAAGTGAGATGGGGAAGGAAGCGCTCTCGCACCGACCGAATTCGCACTAACTCCCGGAAGGAGATAGAGATTTTTCGATCGAACGGGGGAAATACCGAAAGCGAAGCAAAGGGCTTGGCGAAAGCGACTTCGGTTAGCCTCGGTCGTCCTCAATTATTTGACGGGAGGAACCGAGCCTGTATAATAAACATCGTGGCCCGCGACGACGGGCTTTTCTTTGCGCGAAGGCGCGCGCAAATGACGGGGGTGTAGCTCAGAGGGAGAGCGCTTCCTTGGCGTGGAAGAGGCCGAGGGTTCGAATCCCTCCACCTCCACAGATGCGACAAAGCTCGCCCCTGCACGAGGCGGGCTTTGTTCATTTGAGGGCAGACGCTGGATTCGAACCCGGGAGGGGGTTTGGGGGAACGGGAGTTCCCCCAATCTTTCGTTCCTTTTTCGTCCCTTGCTCACGCCTTCTAAGCGCGCGCGGCGCCTCGGTCTTCCCAATCGAGGCGGGGAGCATCCCGCCACAATCTTTCGAGCTGGTAATACTCCCGCTGCTCGGTCCGGAATACGTGGACGACTACGGAGCCGTAATCGAGAACCACCCACTTCGCTTCTTTTTCCCCCTCGACTCCGATGGGCTTAACGCCTTTTTCTCGCAGGCGCTCCTCGATGCTCTCGAAAATCGTCGCAACTTGCCTATCAGAGGTTCCGCTGGTTATCACGAAAAAATCGGTAATGATCAGAAGATCTCCCACGTCAAGGACTTCGATGTCTAAGGCGTTTTTTTCGGCCGCCGCCAGGGCGGCCGTTCTGGCTATCTCTTCCGGCTCCAGCGCTACCACCTTCTAACGATAATCAGCTCCGAGGATCACCGCGTAGTCAGCAACTCCGGCATCGAGTCGCTGCTCGATGAGCAAACCCGTCCCAATCGTTTTCTTTATCTTTTCGGCTTCCTTGCCGTCTCCGTAAATCAATATTTTCGTCTGCGGATATTTGAAGTTATCGGCGTTTTTCGTTTCGACCACTTCAAAGCCGGCCGCGGCTAAAAGCTTCGCGGCTTTAGCGCCCACCCCCGGAACGCCATTCCCATTGAGAACCACAACGCGGGGTTTCTTTACCGCGACTTTGCGCACTCCCCACACCAGCCGCAGCAGGCGGGCGATCTCCGCATCGTCTGGCTCGTAGAAAACGTCCCCTTCCACCGCGATCGTTTTTACCGGCAATGGGATCAGATTGATATCGTCTTTCTCAACCCTCGACGCCTCCTCGGCGAAATCGGCGACCCGCGCCGAATCGATGTTTACTGCTCTCGCATCTCTCAGCGGACCTTCGAATTCCGAGTTAAACGTCAGCCTTTCGTAATCCGCGTAGCGCATTTCGACGAGGCCATCGGCTTTCACGGGAATTATATCCCTTACGGCGGCGAGAAACGCGTCGCGGTCCGCGCCGTAGGCGATCTGAAGTTCTTCTTGACCCTGACCGGGGACGCTTGCGAAGGTGTTGCCGGGGATCGTTATACCGTCTATCCTTCGCTTCCCGATATCGAGCCGAACGATTGAAAAGCCTTTAGCCTGCCTCTTTCCGGTGCTTTCATCGATCCCGACGATCAAAAGGGTCCGCCTATCGGAACCCGCTTTCTTTTCAGGAGATGCCCTCTGAGCCGACTTTTTCGGCGACCGGTCCGATCGAGATCCGCCGAAAAGCCCCGCGACGCCCTTAAAAACCGCCGAAGCGGTCCGCGCTACAGGCCTGTACATTTCCGTCATAAATTTCGCGGCCGAGGAAAGCGATGGCTTGCCGGTCGATGTGAAAACGACGGCCAGGAGCGCTAGCGCCAAAAAAGCGAACGCCAAGAACGCGCGGATTCGCCTGGCGCGCCTTTGAGCCCGCCTCATTGCGACGCGATATCCGCTGGAAAGTATTCTCCTATCGCCTAGATCTCCCAACTCGCCCCCCGAGAACTATGGCGTTCCATGCCGAAACCGTCAGAGGATGGATCGGTCGCCTGGCCTTCGCCAGATACTCGATGGTATGAGCATAGGCTTCGACGTAGCATTCGTCCAGATCTTCATCGGCGAGCTTCCGAATCGCATCCAGATTCGGAAAAGACCTGCCCGGTTCTATCATATCGGCGATGTAAGCTATTTTGTCGAGCGGCGACATTTCGGGTGCTCCCAAAGTGTGCCTCTCCACGGCTTTCAACGCCGATTCGTCGCTCACACCGTATTTCTTGCGCGCCAAATGCGCCCCGACCCTGGCGTGCAAGAGATAGGGCTCGGCGAGCTCGACTTCGTCGATGTCCAGCCCGAACTCCGTCGCCATCTTCAGGAGGTTTTCGTCCGGAAGCCCCTTTGCGCAATCATGAACCAGTCCAACCAGATAAGCCCGCCGCTCGTCCACCCCGAATTTCGCCGCCATCCGCCGCGCCGTCTCGGCGGTCCTCACCGAATGGCGATAAAGATCGTCCGGAAGGTCGCTTTTCAGCTCGCGCTCGAGATGCCGAAACTCGTCGCCAAGTTCCATATCAGTCGATCCAAAAGCGGCTCTTTTGAATATAGCTGGCTACGCCCTCTGGAACCAGGTAATTGATCGGATGGCCCTCCCTAACGCGCCTGCGTATATCGGTAGATGAAATTGCCAGTGCCGGTATTTCCATGATATAAACCCTGGGTTTACCTTTAGGAAGCGGCTGATCTTCCGGTAAGACATGAAGCTTCTTGAACTTTTCGAGCGAATAGCCGGGGCGCGTTGCCGCTATAAAAGTGCAGAGCTCCGCGAGCTTCTCGGCATCTTTCCAGGTGAGAATTTCCCAAACGGCATCTGCGCCGGTTATGAAGTAAAGCTTGGTTTCGGGCCCGTATTGCTCTTTCAGCGCCTTTATCGTATCGATCGTATAAGACGGCCCTTTCTTTTCGATCTCGAACCTCGAAACCGCGAAGTCCGGATTCGAGGCGGTCGCGATGACCGTCATCAGATAGCGCTCTTCCGGCGGAAGAATCTCTTTATCTTTCTTATGTGGGGGTTGCCCCGAAGGCATGAAAATGACTTTGTCGAGCGAAAATTGGTGCAGCGCTTCTTGAGCGGTGACCAGATGGCCGTAATGGATCGGATTGAAGGTTCCGCCCATAACCCCATACGATCGGCCGGTCTCAAAGCCCCTTTTCACCAAGGCCCTGCTACCTTCCCTTTCCAAACGCTTCTACGATAAACGTTTTACCTCAAGCATATGTTTATTGTATTGACCGGCACGATGAGGATCGGATCCCAGCGCAGCCGACCACCTTTCTTATTATATATCTAAAATCCCGCGGCTGCGAGCGCCTCTTTAAACGAGCCCTGGCTCAAGCGGCGAACCTGCGCTCTTCTTCGGCGTAGCGCACGATTTCCCGCAGGCGATTCACCGCCGGCAGCCCCGAAGCCGTCTTGCGATCTCTGATCCTGACCACGCACGGAATCTGCACCATTTCCCCGAGCAGCAGCGCTTCTCCCCTGGTTAAATCGGGAAGCGCCCACGAATCCTCTTCGGTGATGGCCTCGACGGACCTCCGCAAGCATTCTCTATCTTCCGGATTTACAAGGCGAAGAACTATCTGGGAGTCGCAAAGCGAAAGCGCGACCTCGTCGAGCATCGACGGACGCTGGGTAACCAGGCATAGCGAAAATCCGAACTTCATCGCCTCCGCCATCACCCGGCGCATGACCGCCCTCGACGGCACGAAGACGGCCTCGTCGACCGAAGGCGCGAACGAATGAGCCTCTTCGACGATGATGAAAGCCGGAGGAAACGGCGGATTCCTGCGATCGACCGCGTAGTTTTTTCTTCTCCGGAAAAGGCGATCCAGGGTGATCTGAGCCGTAACCCGCTGAACCGGATCGGGGAGCATCGCCATGTTGAGCACGGCGCCCCTTCCGGCATCGAGGCTATCGGCTATCTCTTCGATTCTCAGATCGGCTTCCACTCCCGCGAGGACGCCGCGCGAAACGTCGACCTGCCTCTGAACCGCGACGATCGTTTCTCCCCTGATCCCCTTGATTCCTTCCACGAGCGACCTCTCCAGGAAGTCGAATATGGCGTCGAGGTCTCCGGCGCCCACTTCCTCATACGCCCTCTTCAGAAGATCTCTCTGGGGGGCGGTCAATATCTCTCCGCTCAATGCCTGCACGAAATCCAAAAACTCCTCCGCGGCCAGCCCACGCGGGTTCAAGCCCCCCGTAAACACGCGCACCACATAGCTGTCTTCCCGGCCGTTCAACATCTCATACGAGAGCGATCGGCCATCTTTAAGGCGACCGATGTTTACGTAATCCCCGTGCGCATCAAGCACGAGAACGGGATATCCGAGGGCCATCAGCTCCTCCGCCACGACCGAAGCCGCGTGGGTTTTCCCGGAGCCCGTCATCCCGATGATGGCCAGATGTTTGTTCAATATTTCGTTGCCTTCGACTTTAACTTCGACCCTCGGAACGTACTCCAGAAATCCGACCGACAGGTCGTCTTCGGGCGTTCCGCCCGCGAGCATCGAGTTTAAGTACGCGGACGACGGACGATAGACCGGAGAGCCGGGCTTGACCGGGAAACCGGGAACCGACAGCTGGCCCCGCTCATTTCGCGAGCCGATGACCGAACACGCGGCCGTGGCGATCTCGGCGGGTGCCGGAACCGCCGCCCCTTCGCTCGCCTCAGAAACCCCGCTCTCCGCACTTTCTCGAGGACGCAGGACCTTCGATCGGGTGATTTTCACTATTTTGGCGAGCAGCGGTGATCCTTTCTCGATCGGATGTTCCGCGACGACGAACCCCTGAATCCGCGGCTTTTCTTCCGCCTCCACCACTTGAAAATCGAACTCGCCCACGGTGGTTACCTCGGTCACCGTTCCTATCTTCTCTTCAGATGCTTCATCGAGGGAGAACTTTTCGAAGATCACGTCGATTACCTCCCCGAAGTTTGAGGACTTTACACCGAAACTGCAGCTACTTGTACCCATCGAACCCGTATCCGCAACGATCCGGATTCGAGGCGTAAATGTTCCGGCCGAAAGGGAATAAAGGCGATCGAAAACGAAAAGCGAAAAGCCGAGAATCGGAGAAACTCCGATTTCGGAAAGGGGTCCCGATGGCTGAGAAGGCGGAGCTGTGTTCGGTCTTATTGGAAGTCGCGCGGCGGATTGCCGCCGCGGCTGACCTCGATGCCGTTCTCCAACTGATCGCCGAGAGCGCCACGAGCCTTACGGGAGCGCGGGCGAGCTCGATTTCTCTGCTCGATGCGAGCGGGCGGCGGCTGAGAATAGCGGCCGCTTTCGGACTGACCAAGGAACTGCTCGAAGCCGGCGCGTTAGAAGTCGATCGCGACCCATTGGCATCCGAAGTGCTGAGGGGGAAAACGGTGCTCATTCCCGATATCGAGCTCGACGAACGGGTCGTTCTGCGACAAAAGCTCTTGGACCTCGACATGAGATCCCTCGCGGCGTTAGAGCTGGTCGCCGGGGAGCGACCGCTTGGAATGATGGTCGTTTATAAGTCGGCCCCCGGACCTTTTTCGGATGAGAGCCTGGACGTACTCAAAACGTTGGCCAGCCTTGGGTCCGTTGGTATCGAAAGCGCGCGGATGTACGAGCGGGTGTACCGCCGCTGTGCCGACCTCGCCGTCCTCAACCAGATAGCCGAGGAAATAAACGCGAGCTTGCGCACAGAAGAAGTCCTCAACGCGATAGTCAGAGAAGTGCCCAAGTTTTTGAACGCGCACGCGTGCTCCGTCAGGCTGTTCGACGCGAAAGCGCGCAAAATGATACCTGTGGCCTCCTTCGGGCTGGTCAAAGGCCTTTTAATTAAATCGCCGATCAACCTGGAGGATTCGCCTCTCGACGATGAGGCGTTGAAGGGTCAGGTCGCGACCGTCGTCGACGTCTTCGCCGACGCGCGGTGGCGCTACCCGGAAAGAGCGCGGGAAGAGGGCATCGCATCCGCTGCCGTCGCTCCCATGTCGGTCAAAGGCAAGCCCGTCGGAACGCTTTGGATATATTCAAAAGAGCCTCGCGTTCTGACCGAAGAGGAGAAATCGCTGTTCAAAGCGATCGCCAGGCATTCCGCCATAGCGATCGAAAACGCGCGGCTTTACGAGCTGTCGGTGAAGACGCACGATCAACTCGTCCAAGAGGTTTGGAGGGGGCTTCCCGCGGTTTGGGGAGCGATAACCGGCGAGCGTCGAGCAGCTTGAGGCTTCGTCCGTCGAACCTTCGCGAGGTCTTTATGGCTAGGGGATTTAAGCTGGAAAAATTGGACGCGCTGACGAGCGTCCTTCGACGAGATAGAACCGTATACGCGCCGGTTCCGAAAGACGGCGAGCACGTCTTCGCACCGCTCGGCGCCGAGGAGCCATTTCTCGGTTGCGCCGTAACGATCATGCCCCCCAAGCGCCTCATGCAGCCCGAAGTCCAGACTCTTTTCGGATACGAAACCAAAAACGGCTTTTCGATCGGCGTTCCCTCCCTCGATGAGAAGCTGGCCCTTTTCGGCGTGAGACCCTGCGACCTCCACGCGATCATGGGTTTAGACAAGGTTTTCGGCCCGCCCTATAACGATCCGTATTGGCAAGAAAGGCGAAGAAACACCTTGATAGTCGCGGCGAACTGCACGACGGTTGCTGATGAGTGCTTTTGCACTTCTTGGGGAACCGGCCCCGGGATAGACTTCGGTTTCGATTTGCTCTTGACTGACTTGGAAGACGGCTTTTTGCTCGAAGTGGGCAGTCCTTCTGGAGAGGCGGTCGCGAAAAAAATGGACTTGCCTCCCGCGACCGACGGCGACTTCGGCAAGAAGTCGCGCCTGATCGCGAGAGCCGCGACCGCGGTTGAGAAATCCCTGGGGATTCGACCCATCGACCTTCACGGTTTCTTGAACGAGAGGTTCGATCACCCCGCGTGGAGATCACAGGCCGATGTCTGCTTTTCATGCGGAAACTGCACCATCGTTTGCCCGACCTGCTATTGCTTCAACGTGTTCGAAGACTACTCGCCGGCATCGGGGTTCGGCGAGCGCAAGACGGAATGGGATTCTTGCCAACTGCTCGAATTTTCCCTGGTGACCAAGGGTTTAAACTTTAGACCGACGCGAATAGACAGGTTCAAGCATCGGGCCTACCACAAGCTCTCCTGGATGACCGAGCAGTACGGCGCCTACGGATGCGTGGGGTGCGGAAGGTGCGTGCGGTGGTGCCCGTCCTGGCCGGTGCGGAGGGGCCGCCCCACGTCTCTCGCCGATCCCGTCGAAATCGTCGGAGACCTCATGGAGGCGGTGTAGATGCAAAATCCTTACCTTCCCACGAGAGCGATAGTGAGGGACATCTGGAAGGAAACCTCCGATATCAGAACGTTCGCCATAGAACCGGTCGACCTGGAAGGAAAATTTGCTTTTAAACCTGGCCAATTCAACCAGCTCTCGGTTATGGGAGTCGGCGAGATGCCGGTATCGATAGGTTCCATCTTAGACGACGGCAGAACGATAACGCATACCGTAAGGATAATCGGTAGGGTGACTTCCAAGCTCTTCGAAATGGGCGTGGGAGGAATCATCGGTATGCGCGGTCCCTTCGGGCGGGGTTGGCCGCTCGAAGCCGCCGAAGGGAAAGACCTGGTCCTCGCCACGGGAGGTCTCGGCCTGGCGCCGTTGAGGGCTCTTATCGATCTCATAGAGAAGAACCGAGAAAAATTCGGCCGAGTGAACTTGGCCTACGGAGCGAGGACCCCTAACGACATGATTTTCACCGACCTTTTCGACAGGTGGCGCTCTATACCAGATTTCGAGCTTTTCTTGACGGTCGATCAAGTGCCTTCCGGAACGGTTTGGGAGCACTCAATCGGCGTCGTCACCGGGCTTTTCGACCGCCTGACCGTAGATCCATCGAGATCTTTGGCGTTCACCTGCGGACCGGAAATAATGATGAAGTTCGTAACGCAGTCCCTTCTCATCCGCGGCTTCGCCGAGGATTCGATCTTCGTATCCATGGAGCGCAGGATGAGATGCGCGATGGGCAAATGCGGCCACTGCATGATCGGACCCAGATACGTTTGCACCGACGGACCCGTCTTTCCGTACACGGCAGTGGGCTGGTTGCCCCACAACGTGATCGCGGGCAAAGGTCTGGCGGCTGCTTGAAATGAGGGGGGGATCGATTTGGCCGGCAAGCTGAAAACGGCTCTCTTCAAATTCGCGTGCTGCGCCGGATGCCAATTCCAAATACTCTACTTCTTCAGCAAAGAGAGCTTCATGGAGATGCTCGATCTGCTCGATTTCGCGTACTTCCGGATGGCCACTAGCAAAGAGCTGGTGGAGGACGACCATTACGACTTGGCACTCGTGGAAGGGGCGATCAGCACCGCCGACGACGTCGAGATGCTCAAGCGAATTCGAGAGCGATCCGACGTAGTCGTCGCCTTTGGAGCCTGCGCCGCCCACGGGGGAGTCCCATCGATCAGGGACTGGATGCCGCAGCGAGAAGTGGAAGAGGCCGTGTACCCGAATCCCCTCAAGCTCAAGTCGATCAAAGTTCACCCGGTCGACGAGTTCATCAAGGTCGATTATCTGCTCAGAGGGTGTCCGATCGACGAGATCGAGTTCATGGAAATGATCCGAGCGATAGCCGCCAAGAAGAAGCCTTATTTGCGAGAATACCCGGTCTGCGTCGAATGCAAATTCGCTAATAACGTTTGCGTCTTGCTGATGCGGCAGGGCGTTTTGGAAAGCATGTGCCTGGGTCCGGTAACCAGAGCGGGCTGCAGGGTCGCCTGCGTGAAAAACATGAGGGCGTGCTTCGGATGCAGGGGTCCGATGAGCAACCCGAACATCCCAGAAATGGTGCGGACCTTCAAAGGCAAAGGATTCAACGAGAAGGAGATATTCACGAGGTTTACGGAATACGCCGGACTAACGCCGGAATTCAGCGAAGGAGCGAGGGCGTACTATGAGCGAAAGGCACCGTACTACCGCCGACCGGAGCGGCGCGCAGCCTAAAAGAATAAGCGTTGATTACTTCGCCAGGACGGAGGGGGAAGGCGGAGTTCACGCCGTCCTTTCCGACCGCAAGCTGGAAAGATTTTCCCTGGATATTTGGGAGCCACCGAGGTTCTTCGAGGGATTCTTGGTGGGAAGATACTATCACGAGGTCCCGGAGCTGGTCTCCCGCATCTGCGGCATCTGCCCGGTCTCTCACCACGAGACCGCGACCAGAGCCGTCGAAAAAGCGATCGGCGTAGAGGTGGACGAAAACACCACTTTGATGCGGAGGCTCATCGCGCTGAGCCAGATAGTTGCCAGCCACCTGATTCACATATACATGTTGGCGCTTCCCGACTACGCGGGCTACGATGGGATGATCGAAATGATCCCCGATTTTCCGGAGGAAGTTCAGCGCTTTTTCCGGCTCAAAACCGCCGTTAACGCGGTGACGGACGCGATCGGCGGAAGGGCGCTTCACACTATGTCGCCGGTCGTCGGCGGATTCACGCGTCCCACATCCAAAAAAAGGCTCCTCGAGCTCGCCGAAGAGCTCAAGAAGGTCAAAGAGGACGCGATGGAGACGGTCAGGTTCTTCAGTCGCCTGCCGTATCCGAAGTTCGAGATCGAGTCGACCTACGTATCGCTTCTCGGCGACGGGAGCTACCCGGTCAACTTGGGCATGCTCGGTTCGAGCGCCGGCCTCGCGATTTCCGAGGACGAGTACCGGCTGCATTTCAGCGAGTGGCAGGTTCCGACGGCGAACACCAAATACACCGGATTGGATGGTCGAAATCCGGTGAGGGTCGGGGCGCTTTCAAGGGTAAACCTCAATTTCGATCTGCTCTCGCCGGACGCCAAATCCATCGCCAAAGAGATCGGATATCCGGTTCCGAACCACAACCCCTTCCATAACAATCTCGCGCAAGCGATCGAGATCGTGAGCGGCATAGACGGCTGTATCGACCTGATAAACCGGGTAGACTCGGAGTCGCTCGGACTCACCAAATACGAAGTCAAGGCGGGTGAAGGCGCGGCGATAACCGAAGCCCCTCGCGGCACTTTATACCACCGCTACAGGATCAACGGCGAAGGGCTCGTGGAAGCAGCCGACATCGTGACGCCGACCGCGCATAACGCGTTCAACATGGATAGGGACTTGAGGGCGCTGCTCCTGGAGATTTCCGATCTCGAGGTCGACGAGATCACGCTGCAGTGCGAAAAACTGGTCCGGGCCTACGATCCGTGCTTCTCATGTTCGGTTCACATAACCAAAATTTAGAATTTGAAGAGGCCCTTTCTCCTTCCGGTGATCCTCTTGAGATCTTTCAGGACTTTCTCTTTTTCCGCCTTCAGGGCCTTTTTCTTTCCAGCGCCGGTTGACGAAGCTGCCTCATCGCCCGCTTCCTCCGGCGGCATCGCCGCCTCGCCCTGCTCCGAACCGACCCCGCCCGCGACGGAAGGCGCCGATTCGGAAGCTCCGCCGAGGAGCGTTTTGGAAACCGGCGTTTTTTCCGAATCGAGCCCGGGCGGGCTCCCCGTTTCGGAAACTGGCGGCGCCTCGATCTCGAGGCCTTTCTCGTCACCTTCCTCCCCGCGCCCTCCGCCAAACCCGCCCGCGACTTCCGCGGAAGCCGAAACGCTTTCGGCGCTCGGGGAATGATCAGCCATTATCGAATCAAGAATGCTCCTCAGCTCTTCCGGAAGAACCTTACCCTTAGCGGTGGCGTCCCTTTTGAAAGCGGCCTCCGCCGTTTCCTCGAACCCGTCGGAGGTTCCAGCCGACGGCTCATCTCTCCCTTCAGCCGGAGGGCGCTTTGACGAAGCTCTATCGCGAACGTACTTGTCCAAAGCCTTTTCCAGCTCCAGAAGAGCTTCGGCGCTGTCGAGACCAGCGGCGGTCCGATCGCGCGGCGCCTCGCCCGAGGAGACCTCTTCGGCCGCCGACGGCTCTCCCGGCCGCCCTTCGGAACTCGGCGCCTCATCTTCCCCGAGGGGTTCGAGGGGGTAAACCCCGACCGCTTCGGCTGAATCGCTCGAACCGACCTCGGGAGATTCCAGATCCACCCCATGCGAAGCCGATTTGAGCACTTCGCTTCCCGCCTCGGGACCAGGCTCGATCTCTCCCGCAGGAGCTTCAAATGCGGCCTTCTCAGGCGCCGCTTCAGCTTCGGAGGATCGGTCGATTTCGGCGGAGCGAATCTCGGCCCCGATCATTTTAATCCCGCCTACGAGCAGGAAAGCGAAGGCCACTAAGCTTAAGATGAAAACGCCCAAAAGTATAAAGAAGCCCATCATCGGAATCACCCTTTGATGCCGCGATCATGCTCTCGATCGAGCTTAAGTCCGCCGCTGGCAAAAATCAAGGCGCCGTGCCGATCGGCGCGGAGTCGCTCAATGCTTTAAGACGTGATCTGCAACGCTCCTGGCCCCCTCGGGATGATGCTTTCGAAGTATCTCAACCGTCATCTCTCGCAACTCCGCATGAGCCGTTCGGCAGCCTTCCGGAAGCTGTCCTCCGTGCAGCGCTCGGCTGGTATTCTCCGTTATCTGTATGAGCTCCGTCGCGATCACCCCGTTTAGCCAGATGAGATCCGCCAGCATGTCCCTCAGTTCTTCGGCGTCCTCAAAATCGTCGAACCTCACCGCATAAACCCCCTTCTCAGACAATCGGCCGCCGGCTGTCGGCTTCGGCTTTGCTTCTTGCGTTCCGAAGACCGCCGAGCGGCGCAACTCGCGTTTTAAACGTCGATGAGCGCTCGAAAGGCGCTAAAAACGACGACGATCCAACATCCGAGTTTGCATCCTCAATCCGCCTCATCACTCCCTTATTTGACCATCTCCCTCCACGATATACTTCGTCGAGGTGAGCGCCGTCAGGCCCATCGGGCCCCTCGCGTGCAATTTCTGAGTGGAAATGCCGATCTCGGCTCCCATTCCGAACTGTCCGCCGTCCGTGAAGCGGGTCGAGGCGTTCACGTAAACCGCCGCGGCATCCACCTCTTCCTCGAAGCGCTTCGCGGCTTCGTAGCTTTCGGTTATGATCGCCTCCGAATGCATCGTGCCGTACTCGTTTATGTGGGCGATGGCTTCGTCCAAAGAATCCACCACCTTGACGGCGATAATGAGCTCCAGGAACTCGGTTCTCCAATCCTCTTCGGTCGCCTCTTTGGCCTCTTTATAAAGAGCGCGAACCCGCTCATCGCCCCTGATCTCGACGCCTCGCTCGGCCAAATCGGCGGCTATCAGGGGGATGAATTCGCTCGCGATCGCCGAATGCACGAGGAGCGTTTCCGCGGCATTGCAGACGCTCGGCCGCTGGCATTTGGCGTTCACCACTATTCGCCTCGCCATCGGCACGTCCGCCGCGGCATCGACATACACGTGGCAGTTCCCCGCACCAGCGTAAAGCACGGGAACCCTTGAGTTCTCCAACACCGCCTTAATGAGATCCGGTCCTCCGCGGGGGATTAGGACGTCCACGCAATCCGTAAGGCGCATGAGTTCGTTGGCCGCTTCTCGGCTGGTGGAGGAAACCATTTGGATGGCGCCCTCCGGAATTCCGGCGCCCGCGGCGGCCTCGGAGATGACCTCAACCAGCGCGGCGTTCGAATGGGCGGCCATCGATCCACCCCTCAAAATCACCGCGTTCCCGCTCTTCAAGCACAATCCGGCGGCATCGACGGTAACATTGGGCCTGGCCTCGTAAATCATCGCAACTACGCCCAACGGAACCCTCACCTGGCGAATGGAAAGGCCGTTCGGAACTCTCCAGCCTTTCACGATCTCCCCCACGGGATCCGCTAGAACCGCGACGTCGTACAAGCCCTCGGCCATCTCTTTCAGCCTCGCGGTGTTCAGCATAAGCCGGTCGAGCAGAGCCGCGCCGATGCCTTTGGCGGTCGCTGCCTCCATGTCCTTTTCGTTCGCGGCGAGGATGTGCTCCGCGCGCGACATGATCGCCTCGGCCATCGAGGTGAGAGCGTCGTTCTTGATCCCCGTGGTAAGCGCGGCCAGGGCTCTCGAAGCCCTTTTCGCACGCCTACCGAGCTCATGGATTTCGGCTTTCGCGTTCATTTAAACCTCCCGATAAAAATAAAAGCGGTAAATCTCTAACTGGCCGGATCGGCCGCCACATCGCTTTCGAGTCACCCGACCTCCTGGCCTCTCCTTCCGGTGCGCAGATCGAACCGTCTCGCTCGAGCTCAAATGCGAGCCCCGCGATCTCGGCGAGCTTTGCCTCAGCGAAGGATGACCAGGCAGTCCCTGTGTATCACCTCGTCGCTTCCGGATCCGGACAGCACCGTCTCCACTTCGTCGCTCCTCAATCCCTTGATGAGCTCTATCTCTTCCCTCGAGTAATTCGTCAGGCCCTTTGCGAACACCTCCCCGAGCTCATCGACGATATCCACGGCATCTCCCACGGCGAAATCGCCCTCGGATCCCAAGATCCCGGCTGGAAGGAGGCTTTTTCCTCCCTCTCTAAGCGCCCTTTTGGCGCCGGCATCGACCCTTATGATCCCCATAGAGGTTTTGCCGAAAGCGATCCAAAGCCTGCGGCTATCGATTTTCTTCCAATTGGGCGTGAAAAGCGTGCCTACGTTTTCCCCCTCGACGATGCTCTTGAGCACGTCGGGTTGGCGCCCGTTGGCTACCACGGCGGCCACGCCCCCGTAAGTCGCGGCCTTCGCCGCTTGGACCTTCGTATACATCCCGCCGGAGCCGAAACAGCTGCCGGCTCCGCCGGCCAGTTCCTCGATCTCAGGAGTTATATCGGAGACGGTCTCTATCAAACTCGCATCACCTAGGCGAGGATCGCAGCTGTACAAGCCGTCCGTGTCGGTGAGCAATATGAGGAGATCCGCCTCGGCGATGTTGGTGACTATGGCCGCCAGAAGATCGTTATCGCCGAGCTTGATTTCATCGACCGCGGTCGCGTCGTTTTCGTTGACGATCGGCACGACGCCAAAATCGAGCAGGGTGCGAAAAGCGTTCCTCGCGTTTAAAAACTGCTGCCTGTGAGCGACATCGGATTGAGCCAACAAAATCTGGCCGACTTTTATCCCGCGCTCCGTCAAGTGCTTCGCATATTCGTGCAAAAGCAAGCCCTGTCCGACCGAAGCCGCGGCCTGCAGTTCGGGAATGTCCGTCGGGCGCTTCTTCAACCCGAGGGCTTCGACGCCCGCCGCTATGGCTCCGGATGTGACGACGATGACCTGCTTTCCGGACTTTACCAAGTCGGCAACTTGTCCCGCGAGCTTTTTCAGCTGGGCGCGGTCGATGCTTCCCGATTCCGTCGTAATAGTGGACGTTCCCACCTTCACGACGATACGCTTGCTTCTTTTGATATCGATGCTTGCTCTCAATTGCGCCCCCGTTCCTCAAAAGGACATCGACGGGCGAGAAAAGCACCCCACGAGCGCCAAACACCTGCCTTAGCGCCGAGCGCGCGCCACACCGACTGAAAGGACCGACTTTCAGCACCTCTCTCGCGGCGCCCGCCTTATCAATTTAAATCTCGCCCGGGTGAAAATCAAATATCATGGAGCCGATCCGCACCTCATCGCCTTCGACGGCCCCCGCCTCGATGAGCTTTTCCTCGACTCCCATCCTTATCAGCCTCCGCTGAAGATAGGAGATCGCCTCTTCGTTCGAGAAATCGGTCATCGCCACGGCGCGCTCGACGCCCGCGCCTCTGACGACCCAGGTTTCATCTTCTTTGTGCACCGAAAAATCTTCCGGCCATTCCTCGGCCCTGACCTCGGCTACCTCCGCTTTCACGACCATGGTTTCGATGTCCTTTTCGAGAAGGTCGGCGGTGGCATATAAAAGGCGATCTACGCCTTCTCCGGTCGCCGCAGAAATGGGAAACAGCTCGTAGCCCCTTCTCAGAAGCTCATCCGCGACCCTTTGGTAATTTGCCTGAGCCTCCGGCAGGTCCATTTTGTTGCCGGCCACGATTTGAGGCCTCTTATCCAGTCCCCTTCCGTAAGCCGCGAGCTCCTTGTTTACCGCCTCGAAATCGCCCAAAGGATCGCGTCCATCGATCGTAGCGGCGAGATCGAGCACGTGGATGAGGATAGCTGTTCTCTCGATGTGCTTCAAAAAGGCGTGTCCCAATCCCTTGCCAACGTGAGCGCCTTCGATCAGCCCGGGTATATCCGCCACCGCGAAGCTCCTTCCATCGCGAAGCTTCACCATGCCGAGATTCGGGGTCGTCGTGGTAAACGGATAAGGGGCTATCTTAGGCCTGGCGGCTGAAATGCGGCTTATCAAAGTGGATTTGCCGGCGCTCGGAACGCCCACGATTCCGACGTCCGCGAGGAGCTTGAGCTCCAGGATTATCCAGCGCTCCTCGCCGGGTTCTCCTTTCTCGGCAAACGTCGGCGCCCTTCTCTTGTTGGTGAGAAAACGGGCGTTCCCCCTACCGCCTCGACCGCCGCGAGCGACGACGGCGCGCTGACCCGGTTTGACGAGATCGAAAAGTGCCCTGCCATCTTCTGATTTGACAACCGTGCCGGGGGGAACTTTCAGAACTAAGTCATCGGCATCTCTTCCATGCCGGTTGTTTCCCTCGCCGTGTTGGCCCTTGGGCGCCCGAAAGTGCCTTTGATAGCGAAAATCCATCAGGGTGCGCAGACCCTCATCGACTTCCAGCACCACTGATCCACCGCGCCCGCCATCACCGCCATCCGGACCGCCTTTAGGCTTGTAAATCTCGCGGTGGAAGCTGACGCAGCCGTTCCCGCCCGCTCCCCCTTTCACGTAAATCTTGGCCTCGTCTATGAACACCTCAACAGACCTCCACGGTCTAATTTTAGCCCAAAGCGACATTCGTCTGGCGGTACAAAAAAAGCCACAGCATCGCTGTGGCTTTTCGCTTTCGCCGCAAGGGCCGATCAGGCCCGAGCGACCACGTCGCTCACCACGCTCACCGTGCGCCCCCGCTTGCCGCTAGTCCTATAAAGAACATACCCATCCAGCATAGCGAAGAGCGTATCGTCGCCTCCGATGCCGACGCCATCTCCGGGCTTTATTTTCGTCCCGCGCTGGCGAACCAAAATGCTGCCGGCGGTCACGTATTGTCCGCCATATGCTTTGACGCCGAGCCTCTTCGATTTCGAATCCCGACCGTTTCTGGTCGAGCCCATTCCCTTTTTATGAGCCATTTATTATCACCTCTGAAGAACGCGCAAAAGTAAGCGATTCGTGTATTCTATTCGTGCGCTCGGTTTTTGTCAAATCGCGGCTGTTCGCGGACGAAATCGCACGAGGTTTGCCGGCTGCTGCGCGGCCTTCGCTCCCGCTGCGGCCAAAAGCGCCCTACGATTCTTCGGCAGCCGAAACCTCTGGGGTGCTTTCCGCGGACTCCACCGCTGCCGCTTTTCCTCGCCCTTTCTTCGGCAAGGAGATGTCGTCGACGCGCACTTTCGTCATATGCTGACGGTGACCGTGCGTCCTGTGATAGTTCTTTTTGGGTTTATATTTAAAAACCAAAACTTTGTCGCCTTTGAAGTGCTCGAGGATCGTCGCTTTGACCTTGGCCGCGCGGGCGCTCTCCCCGGTCAGCGTTTTTCCTTCCGCGCGCACCATTAAGACGTCACCGAGTTCGATTTTCGAGCCCACATCTCCCGATATGCGGTCTACGGCGACTTCGTCTCCCTTTGCGACTTTATATTGCTTCCCGCCTTGCCTGATTATGGCGAACATATCGAATAATTCCCCCTTGGACGCGAGAAGTTATGCTAGCATACTGGGATGCGCCAGTCAAGAAAAGAAACGGTTAACCCCCTTTCAGACATCGACCTCTCGCTCTAAAGATAAACCGAAATATTCATTCCACCGGTGCGGTTTGCTCGACCCATGCCAGCGCTTCCGCTGCGCGGTCGCCGCGTCGCGGAAATGGCGTCGGAACGGCCGCGGAGCGCGCAAGCGCCGATCGGCAATCCGGCAAACGCGGCGAAATGACGTTTTGTCGTCCGCACGGGTGCCGCCGATAAACGGCATCAGGCGTTAGGCGTACGCGTTTGTGTCTGCGATCGGACAACGCAACGATGACGCGCAAACCGCCCGCCCGATCGGGGAATCGGGTCCGAATGTCCCCCCATCGAAATCGGGCAGTGCGAGACCAAGATCGCATGCCTTTCGCCTTCCCATGCCAAAGTTTGTGAATTGTTTACAGCCCGTAGTAATAATTGTTAAAATCTTCATGCGGCCGGATCGAAGCTGGATCTAGCGCCCCGCCGTATAAAGGCGCATTTCCGGTCTTGCAAACGACCCGATCAGCATTCGTGCCGCAAGAATTTAACGATCGCAAGCGAGGTCGAGGAAATGGCCAAGATCTTGATAATCGAAGACGATCCGGTGATCAACAAAACGCTGGAGTACAACCTCAAGCGAGCTGGTTATTCCGTCATCACCGCCGGCGACGGGATGTCGGGGCTGAAATCCGCCCGCGACGATAAGCCGGATCTCATCCTTCTGGACCTCATGCTCCCCGAGCTGGACGGCTTTCAGCTTTGCAAAGAGGTCAGGAGCGTAAACCCCATGATACCTATTTTGATGCTCACGGCCCTCGAGGACGAGAGCGACATGATCAAAGTCCTTAACCTTGGAGCCGATGACTACATAACGAAGCCTTTCTCGATGGCGGAGTTGATCGCCAGGATTAAGGCCAACTTGCGCAAGGTCCAAGCGGTTGACGTCAAGAAAGGGCGCGAGAAGATAGAAATCGGCGACTTGTCGATCGAACCGGACAACTACACGGTTAGGGTCAAAGGGGTGGAAATACGGCTTCGCCCGAAGGAGTTCGAATTGCTCCGACTCATGGCGGCGCATCCCGGTACCCTTTTCAACCGCAAAGAGCTCGCCGAACGGGTTTGGGGATACGGCTTCTCGGCGAGCCGAACGATAGACGTGCACATAAAAAGGATAAGAGATCGCATAGAAAGCGCGTCCGATTATTCTTACATCAAAACGGTCCACGGGGTGGGTTACCGCTTCCAGGTGGAAGAGAAAAACGGTGAAGCTCGGAACTAAGCTTACCATCATATACCTTTTGATCATCTCATTATCCCTGATAATCCTGGGCGCACTCGTTTCCAGTCTGCTTAAAAGCCACTTTATACAGGATTCGAAGGAGACGCTTCTCGCAGAAGCTAAATCGATCGCCACGCTTCTCTCCAACGATCGGCTCGATGAATCCGATCTTCAAGCGAAAATCAAAAGGGTCAGCGCCGATCTCAATGCCGACGTCACCATCATCGCGCCGAACGGCAGGGTTATCGCCGACTCGAGAACGAGCGCGGCCAGCATGGGAAATCTGGCCGAGCGACCGGAAGTGAAAGCGGTCCTGGAGGGCGGCGGAGGGACCGCGATTCGAAAGAGCAACTTCAATCAAATCGAACGGCTTTACGCGGCCGTTCCCCTCGCCCGCGACGCTAGAACCCGCGGCGTCGTAAGGCTAAGCATACCGCTGTCGCAGGTGGAAGGCGCTTTTTATCACATCCATGAGGTGGGAGCGCTCAGCACGATAGTTTCCGGGTTCGTCGCGATCATCCTCGGATACTTTTTCGTCCGCTCCATAACGAGACCGATAAGGGAAATGACGCAGATGGCCGAGCAGATAGCGGCAGGCGACCTGACTCCCAGAACGCAGTTGACCGGAAGCGATGAGATCGGAAAGCTCGCCGAATCCTTGAACATCATGGCCGACCAGCTGAGCGCGAGAATGAAAGCCCTCATCAACTCCCAGCGGCGCAGGCAAACGCTGATCGACCACATGACCGACGGCATTTTCATGCTCAGCGCGAGAAAAACGGTCGTGATAGCCAATCCCGCCGCGGAAAAACTTCTCTCCCTGAAAGCCGATCGCCTGATGGGGCGCCCGCTCGAGGAAATCGTTCCCGCCGAGGAATTGACCGCGGCGCTCGCCGAAGCCGCAAAGGGCGACGAGGTGGTCGATCGCACCTTCGAAATCGGTTCCCCACAGCGGCGAATCGTCAGGGCCGAAGTGCTGTCGATCAGGGAAGACGATGATGAAGCCTTCCTCGTGGTTTTGCACGACGTCACGCGGGAGAAATCGCTCGATCGAATGCGGAAGGATTTTGTCGCCAACTTTTCGCACGAGCTCAAAACGCCTATAACAGGCCTCAGGCTCTTGGCGGAAGCCCTTTCGGACTCGATCAAAGAGGAAAGAGAAGAGGCGGCGTATTTCGCCGAAGTGATAAAGGATGAAACCGGTAGGCTCGCTTCGTTCGTCGAAAAACTCATGGAGCTAGCCAAGCTCGACGCGTACGACCTGAGTTTTTCTTTCGAGCCGGTGTCGGTGACCGGCGTGATCGAGGAGGTCGCGTCCTTTTGCGAGCCGCTTGCCAGAGAGAAAAAGCTCGATTTCAACGTCGATTTACCGGACGATTTACCGCCGATAGTCGGCGATAGAGGTCAGCTTCGCATGCTCTTCCAGAACCTGATAGAAAACGCCATCAAGTACACGACCGAGGGAAGCATAACTGTAAGCGCCAACCCGTCCGAAGGCGATGTCGTTGAAGTGAAAATCTCCGATACGGGCATCGGAATAGAGCAACGGGATTTGCCCCGAATATTCGAGCGGTTCTTCCGCGCCGACAGGGCGAGAAGCCGATCCACGGGAGGGGTCGGGCTTGGCTTATCGATCGTCGCGCGCGTCGCCAGGAATCACAACGGAAGGGTCGAAGTGGAAAGCCAACCGGGCAAAGGCTCGACGTTCAAAGTGCTCCTTCCGACCCAACCGCGAGAATTCGCCGCCGAATCGCAAGAGCTGGAGAGCCCGATAGCTTGATGCACCGAGCCGCCTCACAGCGCGACCCAGTTTATGCGCCGTCACGTCGGGGAATTAAAAAAGCCTGTCCGACGAGCTAGACCGCTCGATTCAACGGCGTGCGGGGAGTGGGATGGATGGTTCGCTTATCGCTCCAACCCGAACTCGTTTTGTCCATTGCGGGCTTCCAGGTATCCAACACGCTGCTTACCGCCGTTTTGACCTCTTTGATCCTATTCGCCTTGACATCGATCCTTCGCTTCGGAAAGAGAAAGAGTCTGTGGTTCTTCTTCGAAGCGATCGTCGATCGCTCCCTGAGGGCGATGGACCTGATTACGGGCAACCGCGATGAAACCAAGAGGATTTTCCCCCTGGCCATGACCCTGCTGTTATTCATCGTCGTCGCCAATTGGCTCGTCCTGGTGCCGGGTTTCTTGGGCTCGCTCGTCGTCACGAGGGGAGGAAGATCCTTTTCTCTTCTGAAATCGCCGACGGCCGATTTGAACGTAACTCTGATGCTCGCCGCAGTGGCCATGGTCTCCGTCGAGTACTTCAGCATCAGCCGTTTGGGATTCGCCAAGTTCATCGCGCGCTTTTTCAACTTTTCGAGCTGGCCCTTATTCATATCGGGGCTTTTCGAACTGCTTAGCGAGTTCATCAAAGTGATCTCGTTATCGCTGCGCCTTTTTGGAAACGTTTTCGGGGGCGAGGTCATCATCGTTACCATGAGCTTCTTGTTGCCGTACATCGCGCCATCTCTATTTTATCTAATCGAGTTCTTCGTCGGCTTCGTCCAAGCCGTGATATTCGCCGTGCTCACGCTGGCCTACGCGAAATTCTCGACCCAAGAGCAGATCGCATAGGAGGAGATCGCTTTGCCGTTAGCATTCCCGAACGCGGCGCCGCTCGCGCAGGTTGTGGGAATCGCCCCCGCCTTGGCCATCGGAATAGGCGCGATCGGGCCCGGTTTGGGCGTCGGGTTGATAGGAGCCGCCGCCCTTTTCGCGATCGCCCGCAATCCGCAGGCGGCGCCGCAGATCCAGCTAAATATGATCATCGCGATAGCTTTTGCCGAAGCCATCGGGATTTATGCGCTGGTCGTGGCCCTCATCCTCAAGCTCGTTCCATAGGATGCCATGAATCTACTGGGTCGATTGGGCATAGACTTAAGGCTTCTGATAGCCCAGACAGTGAACTTCCTCATCCTCCTCGCGGTCCTGGGCCGGTACCTTTATCCCCCAATAATCAAGTCGATCGAAGAGAGGGAGAAAAAGGAGCGGGATATAGATGAAGAGAGGCGCGCTATCGACGAAAAACGGGCAAGCGCGGAGCGGGAAGCCGCCGCCGAGCGCAAGCGCGCCGACGAAAAGGCGCGCTCCATCATAATAGATGCCGAAAGGACCGCCAAAGAGCTCAGAAGGGAGCAGGCGGCGAAGATCGCCGAGGAATTCGATAAAGCTATCACGCAAGCTCAAAGAAAAGCCGAAGAGCGCAAAACCGCGTATTTGACGGAGGCGCGCGGCGAAATATACGCGCTGGCGAAAGATACCGTATCGAGGCTCATTCGGGGAGTTCACGGCGCGGAGGTGGATCGTCTCTTGAGGCGAGACCTGGAGAAGGAAATTGAGAAGCGCGACTGGTCCGAAGTGCGCAGGCTTCTTGTCGCCAGAAGACCGGGCAAGGAAGAGTTAAGCGCGGCCGCCGAATATATATACCGAAGATACGGCCCCGTTCCCCTCACCGAACGAGACCTCGAAAAAGCGATAGCCTGCAGAACGCCCGATGAGCTTCAAAAGGTGCTTTACGAAGCGTCTTCCGTTCTCGTGCAGGTCGAGCCGGAGGACTTCGAAGGGCTTAGAAAAGCAGTGCGCCCGAGAGCCCTCGTCGTAGCCGCATTTCCTCTCGCCGGTGAGGAGCTCGAAAGGCTGGTCTCGGCTCTGGAGCGGAAGATGGGGTTGGAGCTATCCGCCGAGCTCAAGATCGATCGCGATGTCCTCGGTGGAGCGTCGATCGAAATAGCCGGAGTGCGCCTGGACGGAACCCTGGCCGGGCGCCTGAAAAGGCTCGTTTTCGCCCGAACTGCCTGAATTCGAACGCCTTGAATCGATAGAAAAGTTAAGGAAAATGAACGGAAGGATCAACGAAGCGAACGGGGCGCGATACGAGATCGAAGAAGTGGGACGCCTCTATTCCCACTATCGCGGCATAGCGAAAGTGTACGGGTTGCCCGGAGCGGCCGTGGGGGAGCGGCTCGTCTTCGATCGAAGCGGTTCCAGCGGACTCGTCGTCGGTTTCGACCGCGATTTCCTGGACGTCCTCGTTTTTGGAGATTTCACGAAGATCCCCGGCGATGAAACCGTTTTGAGGACCGGCGAACAGTTCGCGGTGCCCGTTGGCGATGGCTACGTCGGCAGAGTCATCGACGCGCTGGGAAATCCAATCGATGGGCGAGGACCTGTAGTTCCGTCGTCCCATTTCGAAGTCGAAAGAGAAGCGCCCGGAATCTTGGATAGGGAGCCGGTGCACGAACCGCTTGTGACCGGGACCAAAGTGATCGATGCCCTGCTTCCAATAGGACGCGGCCAGCGGGAACTCATTTTGGGAGATCGAAAGACTGGCAAAAGCTCGATTGCCATTGATGCCATCCTAAATCAAAAAGATGAAACTCGGCGCCCCTACTGCGTTTATTGCCTCATAGGACAAAAGGAATCCGCAAACGCCGAGATCATCGGTATCCTCGAAAGAGAAGGCGCCCTCCTTTACACCACGGTGGTCGTCGCATCGGCGTCCTCGTCGATGAACGAACAGTATTTGGCTCCTTACACGGCAACGGCCATAGCCGAGTTCTTCCGCGACCGAGGAGAAGACTCCTTGATCGTATACGACGATTTGACCAAGCACGCGTGGATCTGGAGGCAGATATCGCTGCTTTTGAAAAGGCCGCCGGGAAGAGAAGCCTATCCGGGCGACATCTTTTATTTGCACTCCCGCCTTCTCGAGAGAGCGGCAAAGCTCAATGCGGCTAAGGGTTCCGGCAGCCTAACCGCCCTTCCGATAGTCGAAACCCAGGAAGGAGATATCACCGCGTTCATCCCGACTAACCTCATCTCCATCACGGACGGGCAAGTTTATCTGGACGCCGGACTTTTCCAAGCCGGTTTCTTGCCGGCGATAAACATCGGCCTCTCCGTGTCTCGCATAGGCTCGCAAGCGCAACCGAAAGCGCTCGCCGAGGTCACCAAGGGATTGCGCGTACTGCTCGCTCAACACGCGGAGCTCAAGCGCCTCTCGGAAATAGAGGCGACCTTCGGCGAGGAGAGCCGTCGTCGGCTTAAAAGGGGCGACATAATTATGGAAATAATGAAACAGGAAAAGCGCGCGCCCGTTTCGCTGGCCCGCCAGATCGCCATTTTATTCTTGGCGGCGGGCGGTTACTTCGATGACCTCCCAGTTGAAAAAGTAAGCGTAGTTGAAAAGCTGGTCCAAGGATATCTCGGTGGAGCTTACAAACCGGTTCAAGACGAGATTTCGAAAGCGGGCCTAACCGACAAAGCCAAAAAGGGCCTGGAAGAGATCGCGAGGAAATGCGTCGAGGAGGCGGCTTGATTTCAGGTTACGCGCAGTTCAGGCGGAGGATAACGGGGATCGAGGCGGTGAGGGATTCGGCCAGGGTGATCGAGCGGGCGTCGGCCGCTAACATCAATCGCTTCCGACGCATCGCGTCCAATCTTGGCAATTACATATCGACATTGGAGAGGATGACGAGGGAGCTGGCGATGGAAGCGGAGCTCGCCCATCCGCTTTTTCTGGAAAAACCGTCCCCCGGTCCGACCGCGGTGGTCGTTGTGACGAGCGACAGGGGACTCGCGGGAAGATACAATCGGGAAGTTCTCGATCTGGCCGTTTCGCTTCCCATAGAGAATCGAGCGTTTATCGTCGTGGGAGCGAAGGGCAAAGAGGCATTCGATCGCGCCGGTCGCGCTTACGTCCAACATTTCCCCGGGCTCTCGGACGACCCCACGGAAAGAGAAGTCGAGCCGCTCGGAAAGCTCCTCATTTCGGGCTTTATGGAAAACCGCTTCGGAGCCATCCTCATCGTCTATTCTCATTTCGTCTCCATCGCCGTTTCCGATCCGACTGTCGAGGTGTTCCTTCCCTTCTCGGAAAGGCCGCTTTTGCGTGGCATAGAAAGGGTCGGGAAGCTTCCCATTTTCGAACCGAACGCCCATTCGATCGTCAATTACCTGATCGATGAGTACATCAATCTGGAGCTTTACAGGATAGCGATAGATTCCAAGCTATCGGAACTATCGTCGCGAACCGCCGCGGCGGGCGCGGCGGCGGAACGCGCCGACGACGCGGCGCGGAGACTTCGCCGTGATTTCCAGAAGATGAGGAGGGCCCGGATAACGAAGTCGATCGCGGAGCTCTTCGCATCCCGTTACGTCGAAGGGGGCGGTTGACGCGGGCGGGGGAACGGGCGGCGTCGCGAAAGAAGATTTTGGCCGAATAACCAAGGTCGCGGGGCCGGTGGTCGAGATCGCCTTTCCGGAAAAGCTGCCGAGGATCTTCAACCTCCTGCGAGCCTCAAATGGGCTGCCCCTCGAAGTCGTCGAGCAGGCCGACCCCCGAACGGTCCGTTGCATCGCGCTCGGCGACACGCACGGGCTCAAGCGAAACGACGCCGTGCTGGAGACCGGAGAGCCTATTTCCGTGCCAGTTGGAGAGGCATTCCGCGGCCGCCTGATCGACGTACTCGGCAGGCCAATCGACGGGAAGGGTCCGCTGCCGGCGGAGGAGACCTGGGCCGTTCACGCCACCCCTCCGCCCCTCACCGTCATTCCCGAGCGCAGAGAGCTGATAGAAACGGGCGTCAAAGTGATAGATCTTTTCACGCCGTTCCGCAAAGGCGATAAAATAGGCCTCTTCGGCGGAGCCGGCGTTGGCAAGACCATACTGGTCGTCGAGTTGATACGGAACGTCGGACTGCGCGAGCGGGCTCCCGTAATCTTTGGAGGCGTGGGAGAGCGAATCAGGGAGGGAAACGAGCTTTATCTTCAGCTGCAGAGGTTGGGAATTCTCGACCGGGCGATTTTGGTCTTCGGCGAGATGGACAAAACGCCGGGGGTGCGAATGCGGGCGGCGATGACGGCGGTGGCCCAGGCCGAATTCTTCAGAGACGAAAAGAAAGCCGACGTCCTTCTCTTCATAGATAACGTTTTCCGATTCGCGATGGCGGGCATGGAGATGGCTTCCCTTTTCGGCCGGATGCCCTCTGAAGCGGGCTACCAACCCACGCTGGCGTCCGAAATGGGGGAACTTCAAGACCGAATAGCTTCAACTCGCGATGGATCCATAACTTCCGTGCAAGCCGTCTACGTCCCCGCCGACGACTACACCGATCCGGCGGTGGTCGCCCTCTTCTCGCACCTCGATTCGATCGTCGTCCTATCGCGAGCGGCCGCGGAGCGGGGAATCTACCCGTCCGTGGACGTTTTGGCCTCCTCCTCAGCGGCGCTAGACCCATATGTGGTCGGGGAAAGACACGCCGGGATCGTCAAGGAAATGCGCGCCATCTTTCAAAAGCAGCGCGAACTGCAGCAGATAATCGCCATATTGGGCATCGAGGAGCTTTCGGAAGAAGATAGAACTGTGGTTAGGAGAGCTGAACGCATCCAGAGGTACCTGACGCAGCCCCTTTTCGCGGCGGAGCCGTTCACCGACCGCAAAGGTGCATACGTGCCGCTCGAAAGGGCCATAGAGGACTGCGAAAGGATCGTATCCGGCGAATTTGACGAGTTGGACCCGAGATATATGTACTTGATAGGGTCTCTCGAAGATGTGGAAAGGGGGAGAAAAGCTGCCTGATAAAAGGCTAAGGGTCGCCATCGTTACCGCTTCGGAAAAACTTTTCGAAGGCGACGCCAAATCGGTGACGTATCCGGGCGCCGTGGGGGAAGGACAAATCCTTCCGGGGCACGCGCCGATGACGTGCCTCCTGGGCGGGGGGACCCTTCTTATCGATGGAAACGGAAACGCCGAGTTCGAGATCGAGCGAGGGGTCTTGAGCGTCGATGCGGACCGCGTAGAGGGTCTTGTTCGGAAGCGATGACCGCATTTGCGGGAATCATCCGGCCGAGCTGCGGCAGAAGGCGACCGAAAGATCGTCAGGACGGCGCGATTTCGCCCTCACACAGCTCGGCGTGGATGTGCTCGAAGAAGGGATTTGTGCTACACTGTGAGCATCGAGAGCGCCCGCTAAGCGGAGAATAAGTCGAGAACTGGGAGGATTGATCCCAGGTGCTGATATCGGGCGGACTGAATCCCGTTCACTTGTTAATCCTGCTCGTAATAGTCATCCTGATATTCGGGCGGAGCCGACTAACCGGGGCCGGTAAGGCCCTCGGGGAAGCCATGAGGGAGTTCAAGAAATCCTTCAACGAGCCACCCGAAGCCGAAAGAAATCCGGGGGGGAAATTGGGGGTTTAGTGCCAAAGCGAAGGCGTTTTCGCTCCCGCGGAAGCCGCGCGACGAGGCGCTCAGATGAGCAGAACCCCTCAAAGAAGCGATGTTCGATCTCGACATCGAGCACTTGTTAACGGCGATTGAGAACGGGGATGTGAGCCCGGACGAGGCCTTGAGGCGGCTGAGACGGCTCGCTTTTGCGGATTTGGGCTTCGCCAAAGTGGACCACCATCGCTCGGCCCGGCTCGGCTTTCCGGAAGTCATATACTGCGAAGGAAAAAAAGCGAGCCAAATCGAAAGCATTGCGCGAGAGCTGCTGGATAAGAACGACGTCCTGCTGGCTACCCGCGCGGACGAGGCCGCCTTCGATGCCATACGGAAGGCAGCCCCGGATGCCGACTTCAGAAGAGAGGCGCGCGCCGTGGTGGTCGACCGGAGGAGCGAAAGGCAGCTGGCGGGCTCGGTCGTAGTGGCGTGCGCTGGAACATCCGATCTTCCCGTGGCCGAAGAAGCGGCAATCACCGCCGAGCTCATGGGGTCCAAAACCACCCTTCTCGCGGATGTGGGAGTAGCCGGATTGCATCGCCTGTTGGCCTTTGAGGAAAAACTAGCGAACGCCAGAGCGATAGTGGCGGTGGCCGGAATGGACGGAGCGCTGCCGAGCGTCATCGGAGGATTGGTCTCCGCGCCGGTCATCGCGGTGCCGACTTCCGTGGGGTACGGAGCTAGCTTTCGCGGGCTGTCAGCTCTGCTCACGATGCTCAACTCCTGCGCCCCGGGAGTTGCGGTGGTGAATATCGACAACGGTTTCGGAGCCGGCTATCTCGCCGCGGTGATAAACGCAATGGCGGAAGGATGGAACCGGGGAGCGGATGTCGGAAAATAGAAAGGAAAACTCCGGTTCGCGACCCGCGATCGAGGAAGCGGTGCGACCTAAGGATATACTTGCCAACAAGTACGATAATCTGCTCGAAATTTTATGCGCGATGCGGAGCGTAGTCGTCGCTTTCTCCGGCGGTGTCGACTCCGCCCTCGTCGCTAAAGCCGCGTTCGAAGCCCTGGGTGAAAAGGCCGTCGCGGTGACGGCCGTCTCGGCCACGCTGTCGCGGCGAGAAAGGACTTTCGCCAAGAGCGCCGCCGAGCTCATCGGCATAGGGCACGTCGAGCTCGCCATAGATGAGCTGGCATCTTCCGAATTCGTCGCGAACGACAAATATCGGTGCTATCATTGCAAGCGCTTGAGGATGTCGCGCCTCAAAAGGTACGCGGCCGACGAAGGTTTCGCCGAGGTGGTCGACGGAACCAATGCGGACGATCCCGATGATTGGCGACCGGGACTGAAGGCCAACGAGGAACTGGGCATAAGAAGCCCCCTGTTGGAAGCGGGAATGACCAAGTCGGATGCTCGCCGCGCGCTCGAGGCCCTGAATATGCCGTTTTGGAACAAGCCATCATCGCCTTGTCTGGCTTCGCGGATACCCTACGGATCGACGATAACGAAAGATAAGTTGGCCCAGATAGAAGCGGCCGAAGAGGCCGTTTGGGCGCTGGGGGTGACCGACGTAAGGGTGCGCCACCACGGCAGCATAGCCCGCATCGAGGTCCCGAGGGCCGATTTGAAAAAGGTCGTGGATGCTGATGGGCTGACCGACGAACTGAGAAGGGCCGGTTTCGCATACGTGGCGCTTGATTTGGATGGTCTCAGCAGCGGAAGCCTCAACCGTTCAGCCGAAACTCCTCGATATCCAATCGCCCACGAAGTTGGTCGCGACCAAGACCACAACCGCGATGAACAGATGCTCAAAGACGACCGCTCGCGGATTTACCCCTTCGCGCCTGGCTATTATGAAGCTGAATAGGCCGAGGAACGAAAGGCCGATCGCCGCGCTCGCAAATATCGCCGCTCGAAGTTCGAGAAGAGCTACGGGCACAATGAAGACCGAGGCGAAGAGAAACTTGGTGGCGAAAGTCGCGATCGTCGACGCCCATATTTCGCGGGAGCTGTGTTTCGCCTCCGCTTCTTCCGAGACGTGAATTCCGAGCGCGTCGGAGAATGCATCGGCTATGGCTATGGTCAAAATGCCGCCAATAACCACCGTTTTCGAGCGCGTTCCCGCGCCCAGCCCGGTTATCAACCCCAAAGTCGTTATTATTCCGGAGGTCAATCCGAAGCTGAAGCCCGTTCTGATGGACTCCCTTAACATCCGCCCTTCTCCGCATTTCGACGCATTCAGAGTACCCATCCGGAAATTCGTTCAAAGGCGCTTGACAGCCCCCACCGGCGACTGTAAATTAAATAGCACCAAAGTTATCGGAATAATGGAGACGAGGTACGGTGAAGTTTTCGGCTAGAAGCGAGTACGCGCTGCGCGCGATGATAGATCTCGCGACCAATGTGCGGCGCGGAGTCGTGGGCGTAAGGGAAATTGCTGCAAGGCAAGGGATACCGGAAAGGTTTCTCGAGCAGCAGATGACCACGCTTAAAAAAGCGGGACTGATAAACAGCCAGCGCGGAGCCGCGGGAGGAGTTTCTCTCGCTCGAACCCCGGATAAGATCACGGTGGCCGAAATCATCGAGGCGCTCGAGGGGAGCCTTACTCCCGTTACGTGCGTAGCCGCCGATGCGCCGGATTGCGTTAAGAGCGCCCACTGCGCGGTTCGCGATCTTCTCTGCAAGGTGGATCTGGCAGTCAAAGGGGTTCTGCAGAAGACGACCCTCGAAGATCTCGCGGCCAGCCAGAGCCGCTACGACCAGTCGAAGCAGCCCATGTATTACATCTAGGGCAAGGAGGAGCTAATGGGGAAAATCTACAACGACCTTTCCGAAACGATAGGCAAAACGCCGCTGGTCAGATTGAACAGGGTCACAGTGGGAGCCCGAGCGGAAGTCGTCGCCAAGCTCGAGTCCTTCAATCCGGGGGGATCGGTAAAGGATAGAATCGGCCTCTCCATGATCGAAGCGGCCGAAAGGGACGGCCATTTGAAACCGGGTCAGACGATCGTGATCCCCGCCGGCAAAGAAGACGGCGGCCGCGAGCCTTATACTACCATCGTCGAGCCCACGAGCGGGAATACGGGCATCGCTCTCGCCTTCGTCGCGGCAGCGCGAGGATATCGCGTGATCCTGACGATGCCGGATACGATGAGCCTCGAGAGAAGGGCGCTGCTCAAAGCCTACGGCGCGGAGCTCATCCTTACGCCGGGGCAGGAGGGAATGAAAGGGGCGGTCAACAAAGCCAACGAGATTTTGGCGGAGCACCCGGAGTACTTCATGCCCCAGCAGTTCGAGAATCCCGCCAATCCGGAAATTCACAGGAAAACCACGGCCGAGGAGATATGGGAAGATACCGATGGAAAGGTGGACATTTTGGTATCCGGCGTCGGCACCGGGGGAACGATAACTGGGGTCTCGGAAGTCATTAAGCCAAGAAAACCTCAGTTCAAAGCCATAGCGGTCGAACCGGCAGACTCGCCGGTCCTGTCGGGCGGGCAACCGGGTCCGCACAAGATCCAGGGGATCGGCGCGGGCTTCATCCCGGCTGTCCTGAATTTGGACGTAATCGACGAGATCATTCAGGTCACCAACGAAGAAGCGTTCGCGATGACGCGGCGATTGGCCCGCGAAGAAGGCATATTGGCCGGGATATCCAGCGGCGCCGCCGCACACGCGGCGCTCAAGGTCGCCCAAAGGCCGGACAGCGAAGGCAAGATGATCGTGGTGATACTTCCGGATACCGGCGAGCGCTACCTGAGCAATCCGGTCTACTCCGAGCTTTAAAAGGAATCGATCGACATCGCGGTGATGAAGATGCTCAAAACGATCCGCGAAGAATTAAATACGATATTCGAAAAAGACCCGGCGGCGAAGAGCTGGCTCGAGATCGTGCTGACTTATCCCGGATTTCACGCGATCGTCCTCCATCGGCTCGCCCACTGGCTTTATCGCCATCGAATACCCCTGCTGCCGAGGCTGATTTCCCAATTCGGACGCTTTGTGACCGGAATAGAGATTCATCCCGGCGCAAAAATCGGCAGGCGCTTCTTCATCGACCACGGGATGGGAGTCGTCATCGGAGAAACGGCGGAGATCGGAGACGACGTCCTCCTGTACCAGGGCGTAACCCTCGGCGGAACTGGAAAAGAGAAGGGAAAGCGGCATCCAACCTTGGGAAACAACGTGGTCGTGGGCGCCGGCGCCAAGATCCTCGGCGCGATCAGCGTGGGCGATAACGCGAAGATCGGAGCCGGCAGCGTGGTCGTAAAACCGGTTCCCTCGGGAACGACGGTCGTCGGCGTCCCGGGGCGCATCGTCTTGAGGCACTCCGAAGGCATGGATCCGCTCGAAGTCCTCGAGCACGGCCAGCTTCCGGATCCGGAAGCTCAGGCCATCAAGTGCCTCGGTGACAGGCTAAGGGAGCTCGAGAAAAAGGTGAGGGAGCTCAGCGAGGGGCAGATCGCGGCGCCTCTCCGGCTGGTGGAAGAAGACGGCGAGGTCGCCCGAGCAAAGCGGCGGGAGGAAACCGCGGAAAAACGACCTCCCTCCCTCGACTACGTCGAAGAGTTCATCATGGGCGCGGGAATCTAGTTCGCTGGAGCGAAACAGAGCGCGAGGTCTTATGAGCTTTTAGTTGGGAGACGGGCGAGATGCAGAAGACCATATATTTCGATCATGCGGCGACGACGCCGACCGACCCGGAAGTTGTCGAAGCGATGAAGCCTTTTTTCACCGAGAAGTTCGGGAACCCTTCGACGCTTTACGGCGTCGGCCGAGAGGCTAAAGCGGCCATAGAAGAGGCTCGTGAGAAGGTGGCGGCCCTCATCAAGGCCGACCCTTCGGAGATATTCTTCACAAGCGGCGGCACGGAGAGCGATAACCATGCCCTCATCGGGGTCGCTTATGCGAATGAAAAAAAGGGCAATCACGTCATCACGTCTTCCGTAGAGCACCACGCGGTGCTCGAAGCGGCCGAGTTTCTTAAAAATCGCGGCTTCGAAGTCACGGTGTTGCCCGTGGACGAATACGGCTTGGTCGACCCGGAAGAGGTTAAAAAGGCGATAACCGATAAGACCGCGCTCGTTTCAATCATGCACGCGAATAACGAAGTCGGAACTATCGAACCGATAGCGCAGATCGGAAAAATTGCGCGAGAGGCCGGCGTTTACTTCCACACGGACGCCGTTCAAACGGTGGGCCACATCCCTATCGACGTGAACGAGATGAATATCGACCTCCTTTCGATGTCCGGGCACAAATTCTACGGCCCGAAGGGCGTGGGCGCCATTTACATCCGCAAAGGAACGAGAATCTCCCCTTTCATGCACGGCGGAGGTCAAGAGCGAGGAAAGCGCGCTGGGACGCACAACGTCCCCGGCATAGTCGGGCTGGGAAAAGCGGCCGAAATCGCCGGCTCAAAAATGGAGGAGGAAGCATCGCACCTGAAGCGCCTACGCGACAAGCTCATCAAAGGAATACTCGATCGGGTGGAAGACGTCCGACTGAATGGACATCCCGAGCTGCGCCTGCCGAACAACGTAAACGTTTGCGTGGAAGGGGCCGAGGGAGAAGCGATGCTTCTATCTCTGGACATGGAGGGAATCTGCGTTTCGTCCGGTTCGGCGTGCACATCCGGGACGCTTAACCCCTCGCACGTCCTTCTCGCCATGGGAATCCCTCCGGAAATCGCCCACGGCAGCCTGAGGTTGACGTTGGGGCGCTCGACCACCGAGGAGGAAGTCGATCGCTTTCTCGAAGTGCTGCCTCCGATAGTGGAGCGACTGAGAAAGATGTCGCCGTTGCAAAGGAAATAACCTGGAGGCATCGCGCTCGATGCTCGATCAGAGTCGCCGCCAAGGAGGGACGCCGGTTGAAAGTCGCGATCCCGCTGTTAACGATGTTAAAAGCGATCCGCGTCGAGCGCGCGATCCGTGCACCGAAAACACCGCGCGGAAATGGGGGAAGGATTTCTCGGATGCGGTCGAGGAGCGTTGCGCAAAAGACGCGTTATCTTTTGCGCGGAAGTCCATCATCGCACCTCGCGAGCGGACGGATAAGCGAGCGCCGAGGTGCTTAAGCCGGCGAAGCAGCGCGCGACACCGCGAAGAGCCCGTCGAATTTTGGTCGCTTCGAGCGATGGCGACGAAGGCGGCTTTTGGATTATCATCGAAAAAGAGGTACTGCCATGTACAGCGAAAAGGTAATGGAACATTTCCGAAATCCTCGAAACGTCGGGGAAATAGAAAACCCGGATGGAGTTGGCGAAGTCGGCAATCCAGTGTGCGGGGACATGATGAAAATAACCATCAAGGTGGAGAACGACCGCATAGCAGATATCAAGTTTCAGACCCTGGGTTGCGGAGCCGCGATCGCGACGAGCTCTATGGTGACCGAAATGGCCATGGGGAAAACGCTGGACGAAGCGATGGCCATCTCGAAGCAGGCCGTGGCGGATGCCCTGGATGGACTGCCTCCGGCCAAGATGCACTGTTCCGTCTTGGCCGCCGATGGCCTTCACGCGGCGATCGAGGATTATAGAAACAGAAAGAAGCAAAAAGAAGCGTCGAAGGCGTGACGGACGTGACTGAAAAGCGCAAGGTGATGGTCGCAATGAGCGGCGGCGTCGACTCTTCGGTGGCCGCCGCTTTGCTCGTCCGAGAGGGCTACGATGTTTTCGGCGTGACCATGAACATCTGGCCGAGCGTAGAATCGGCCCAGGAGGCCGAGCGCTATGGGGGCTGCTGTTCGCTCGCCGCCGCCGAGGACGCCCGTCGCGTTTGTCATGAACTCGGAATTCCCCACTACGTTTTGAATTTTCGCGAGATCTTTCGACAGGCGGTGATCGAGGAGTTCGCGAAAGAGTACTCTCGCGGAAGGACTCCCAACCCGTGCATCCGCTGCAACCAGAAGGTGAAGTTCGACGCCCTTCTCAAAAAAGCCCTCGCGCTCGGAGCCGATTTCATCGCGACGGGCCATTACGCGCGCCGAGAATACGACAAAGCTACCGGCCGCTACATCTTAAAGAGGGGCTTGGACCGCGCCAAAGATCAATCCTACGTCCTCTATTCCATGACCCAAGAGCAGTTGGCGAGGACGTTATTCCCCGTTGGCCGCCTCAAGAAGGGACAGACCCGAAAGCTGGCGGAGGAATTCGGTCTATCGAGGGTGGCGAGGAAAGGCGAAAGCCAAGAAATTTGCTTCATTCCAGACAACGACTACCCCAAGTTTCTGCGCGGTTATACTTCAAGCGCCTTCAGGCCTGGCCCGATACTCGATGCGGAGGGCAAGGTCTTGGGCGAGCACAAGGGAATAGTTCACTTCACGATCGGGCAGCGAAAAGGGATAGGAATTTACTCGCGCGAGCCCCTGTACGTGCTGGCGATCGATCCCGAAAGGGACGCGATAATCGTGGGCGGGCACGACGAGCTCTTCAAGAAGGGACTTTACGCGGATGAGGTGAATTGGATAGCGATAAGCGAGCTAACCGAACCCATGCGCGTATCGGCCAAAATCCGCTATCGAGCCGACTTCGCGCCGGCTACCATAACCGCCGAAAACGGGCGCGTGCGGGTAGATTTCGACGAGCCCCAAAGGGCCATCACCCCCGGACAAGCCGTAGTTTTTTATAAGCGGGACGTCGTCGTCGGCGGCGCCACCATATCGAGCGGCTTCAATTGAGAGGAAGGGCGCGTTCCTCCTTCAGATCGGGCAGGCGGTTTGCCTTTATCAAATCCCTCGAAACGGTATAAAGCGTATCGCCTATATATAAGATCCTTTCGATATATTTCCGATCGTGCTGCGGCCCTCCGACCGCGCCATCGCTCTTTCCCTTCGGCTCGCCCTCCAGATGGGTAATCTTCCCCTTTAGCTCGAATCCCTTTTCGAGGTTGATGCCGTAAACGTACGCTCCTTGAAAGGTAAAGGAGCCGTATTCGGGCCAAGCTCCAGGCTGGGGCGCGCTCCCACCCCAGGATCCGCGCCCGACTTCCATAACCGTGACCGGAAAAGCGAGCAGGTTCTTAGCTTTGTCGAACAGCAAAGCTTTGTGATTCCGCAAGAGCTCGGAATCCGTCCCCCTGTCGCCGATCACAACCTTGAACTTTTCGACCGGGTGCCCCACGTCGGTAACGTCGAACAGCGCCATTTTCATCCCCAGATAGTAAGCGATGGACGGCACAGCGCCGCCCAGCCCCGGGACCGAAACCTCGACGGTATCCTTGCCGAACCCTATGATGTGGTTATCATCATAAGGGTGAAGGTAATCGCTGTAGCCGGGGATTTTGAGGGCTCCGAGGACCTTGGGCGAACGCGGATCGGACACGTCCACGACGAAAAACGGATCGACCTGTTTGAAGGTCACCATGTACGCCCTGTCCCCCATAAACCGCACGGAGTAAATGCGCTCTCCCGGCGCCAGATTATCGAGCCTGCCGACGATGGACATGTCATCGCTTTTCAAGACGTAAATATTGTTCTTAGAAGTCGCCTCTCCTTCGGCCCATTCGTTGCCATCGGTTGTAGCAACGCGGAAATACCCTTTGTGCTCGTCCATTGAAAACTGATTAAGGAGCGCGCCCGGAACCTCGCCTTTTGCCTTGTAGCTTATGCGCCCTCCATCTAAACCGAACCTATAAAGGTCCGTTCTGCTCTCCACTTGAGCGACCGAGGGCGCTTCGAAACCGCGCCCGGAGCTTCGCGTTTGAAGGGAACGATATGCGCTCGAAGCCACGTACAAGCTTTCGGTGGAAGCATAAACGTTACTACCGCCTCCCACGTAAGCCGAAACTTGCATCGGTTCTTGCGGATTATCGAGGTTCAAACCGGCGACCATCAAGTACTTTGGCTCCGTTGCATCGGGAAAATACCTCATCTCCGAATAATCGATCGATTTAAACCCATTGCCTCGGGACGAATCTCGGAACGAGGGTCTGAGCGAATCCGCGCTCGCCGACTCGGTCGCCTCTTGTTGGATCCTGTAAACGTCCATATACTTGCTTGCAACGAGGTAAAGCGCGGAGCCGACCTTTCTCGAGGACGCGTAAACGCCATCGACTTCGGCTTCCCTGATTTTTCGCGGGTTGCCCCCGTCGCTCAAGTCGTAGATCATGACTTTCGTCGTAAGCTCTCGATGCGGGTAAGAGGGAGCGGGTTCGGCGCTCGGAGGAACCGACGTCGGAGAGCCCGGCGAGGGCGCCTTTCCCTCGCGGAAGCCGCGCCCGATGACGACCAAATGCCTTCCGTCCACATAAAGCTCCCTGGGATAAAACTCTGTTTCCCCGTAGTTTAAGACGGTCAGAACTTTCATTTTATCGGGCGGATACGCGCGGGTTACCACCACGCGCGTTTCGTCTATTTGATATATGTTGGAGCCGTCGGTCTTGATCACGTCGGCTTCGTCCACGCCCCGCACTTGAACGTTGGTCTTGGAGTAATCGACTGGGTTTTCACCGCCACCGGGCAAGGCCTTCTCCGCCTCCATCAACATCGCGCCCTGCGTCAAAGCGCGGTACCCCGTACCACCCGTCCGCGCCATCTTGGCTACGATCGCCTTCAGATTTGCAAACGATCCCACCGCGGGCAAATCCGAGGCAACTGAAGGATTATCTCGATCGACGTACCCGCGTTCGGAATCTCGGACGATGAACCGCGCGGTCTCGGTCGCAACAGCCACCCCCAACATCGCCGCGAGGATCCCCGCGACGAGGGCCAGCCTCATGTTCGAGCCCGGAAACCGCCGAGCTCTTCGCCCGCGAGACGACCGACTTTTGGCCTCAACCGCGATCCGATCGACGATCTCGCCATCCCGTTTTGGATCGATCTGAAAGGCCATTTTAAGGCGTTCTACGATCTCGTCGACGTTAGCCGAGCCTTCTTCCCGACGAGGCTTACGCGCCCGTCGATTCAGGCGCCCGTAGCTCGCGCACATCGGAGTCAACCTCCTCGAGAGCTTTTCTCAGTTTGTCGATTCCCCTGTAAAAAAGGGCTTTCACCGAATTCTCGCGCTTGCGCAGAAACGCGGCGACTTCCCTGAAGCTCATATCCTCTATCGCCTTCAGATAAATGACCTGACGCTCGATTTCCCGGAGCTTCGAGAGCGCCCTCCAAATATCCGCATCGCGCCACGGCGAAGGCGCTTCCGTCGGGAAGGCAGGCAACGCGGACATATCATCGCCAAGTGACTTAATCCTCGCAGCTTTCCTGTGGTAATCGACGCAGAGATTGGCGGCCACCTTGAAAAGCCAAGATGGGGTCAACTTGTCTCGACCGGCCCCTTTTTCCAAAAAGCGCGCGAACGCTTCCGCCGTTACATCCTCGGCTTCTTGCCGCGAATTAGTGCGAAAAAGGCAGTAGCGATAAATGGGCCCCGCATATCTCCGATAGACCTCTCCGAACTCATCGGGCGCTTCGCAATTCAAATCCTCTCCAATCCCCAGCGCGGCGGCCATTCACCTGTATAACGATCAAGCACCTCAAAAAAGTTGCAACGAACCGCCGAAACCGGAACCAACCTCGGAGGCGCAATGGGGCAAAACCCCCATGACCCATATTAACCCAGCGGTGGTTCATATGGCCAGAAAGCGACTTTGGGAGTTGCGGCGATCTCCGCGCGAATGCGCCGCGCAACGCCGCTATCATCCCCTCGATCGGGGAAAGGGCGCGCGAATGACGCGCGAGGGCATGGAATGCGCCCGTGGTTAAAGGGATCGCTCGTCATGAGCCGCTTTTCTTTTCTGTAAAGCGTGAACGGCGAAGACTATCGCACCAGCTCCAATGGCTATAAGAGCATAGATGACCGAGTTATCGGCGGAAACGTTTGCGGGAGCCCCCGTTCCGCTTACCTGACCGGATCCGCTCTGAAGCGCCTGCTGTTGCTGCGGGGTTACCGAAGGGCCCGATGCGGCGCGATCGTAGGTCACCCTGTAGTTTTGCGTTTGACCTGAAGAGAGAGGCGTCGGTGCCGAAACGTAATAGTTCAGCTTGTCGGGTCCAGATAGGACCTTAACCGATTTCGGAGACATGTTTACGTTTGAAGATTGGGATGGGGCTTTGACGCCCACCTGCACCGACTTCGCCTCGAACTCCGGCACCCAATCCCAGGCGATCGAACGCGCCGCGCCGTTCAACTGAATGCCCGCCCATTTCGCCTCCACCTGGGCCCTCCTGCTCTTATTCAGCGTGAACGAAATTTCGTCGTAGGTGGCCTTGGTCTCGATCTTCGGGATGACCCGGACATCCTCGGCGCTCGGTCCCCCCAGTATCTCTCCCGACCAAGTTACTTGCGCGCCTTTGGGGACCGGCAGCTTCACCTCAATGGGAAGCGGCTCATTTTGCGAATATTCGGCAGCCGCTATGAACAAGATTTGGCCGTCGTCGTACTCTGGCCAGAACTCGATGGCGAGATTTTCAGGAACGGCGGCCACCGCGCTTGCCTGAATCGAAACGATCCCGAGGGCGATAATGGCGAATAACGTCAAAGCCTTTTTCACGTTAGAACCCCCTTCAAGCTCGGCTTTTACGGCGTTTTTGAGTAACAGCCGTCGAGCGCCGAAGATCTATCCGTCCATTCGGCCAAAGAATAGCACGTCCCGCTATAAATTACTACATTTAATAGTAGACAAGCACCGAAGCGGCAAACCGCCTCTTTCGAAACGGCGCGCCAGATCCCATCCCAACCCGCCGACGTCGCGTTTCGGATAGCCGAGATCGGGCGAAGTGCGTCGAAGGGAGTCGATAAGGGAATAAAACTTGTGGCGCAACCCGCATCTCGAAAACGGAATTGAAGAGGGCATCAAGAGGAGGTGGAGCGAATGCTGCGAAAATGGGATCCCTGGCGCGAACTCACGCGCATGCAGGAGGAACTCAGCAGAACGTTCGAGCGGATTTTCGGCCCTGAGAGGTTGACCCCCACGTTCTGGACGCCGGACGTGGACATTTTCGAAAAAGACAACGACATAATCGTCAGGATGGATTTGCCGGAAGTCAAACCCGAAGAGGTTGAAATCTCGGTGATCGATAACACGCTGAGGGTCAAGGGCGAGCGCAAGATGGCGGAAGAAGTGAAAGAAGAGAACATATACAGGATGGAAAGGAAATACGGCTCATTCGAAAGGATGATCGAACTTCCGGTGGCGGTCAAAATCGAGGAAGTCGAGGCCGTATATAAAGACGGCGTCTTAAGGATAACGCTCCCCAAGGCCGAGGTGAAAAAGGCGAAGGAGATCAAAATCAAGGCCGCCTAGACTTGGCCGCATTTTTAAGCGGCCAAACGCGACACGAGACACTAGGGCCCGGTCGAAAGACCGGGTTTTTTACGCGCGGGCGCGCGCGAGGGCGTAACGTCATTCGGGAATATGCCAGACGGACGTTTTTTGCGCGCGCACCCGCGAGGACGCGCAAATGTCGTTCAGGCGCGTTTGCGAAACGCTATCGCGTTTGTGGCGATAATCACGCGTACGGGCGATTGCGTTTTTGGACGCGCGCACGATGCACCGCCGTTTCGGTCCGTTCGGGGAACGGACCCTACAGAACACGTAGTGCAGTTTTCGGTTTATCGGGCATTTAAGCTGGTTATTGCGCCCGCGGACGGGCAAACGGAAACGGTCCGTTCGGGGAACGGAGCCTACGATTAACGTGGGCGTTTGGCGAACGGGATGATCGGATTAACGGCGCACAAACGCCGCCATCCATTGTAGGGCCCGATCCCCGATCGGGCCGTTCGTTCACGCGTCAACGAGCGTAGGTTGGGCCGCGGACGGGGCGCATACCACCCCGTTGCCGATCGCACGTTGTTGGCGGCGCGCATGCGCGCGCTCATCCGGCGGACGGATGATCGTCCACGCGTCGACCGGACGTCGCAATCCGGTGTAGGGCTCGATCGGAAGATCGGGCCGCGTGCGCGCCAAAAACGCCGTTTGCGCCGCGAACGTCAACGCGCCTGCCAGACGACGGCATCTTCGCGCGCACGGCGCGACCGGTTTATCCACACCGGTTAATCCGTTGGCTCTTTGCCTCGATCGCCGCTCCGGGTATTTAGGCTAAAGGTGGTGACCATGACCGATGAGCATGCCGCACTGGCGTGGCACACCCTGCCAGTGGAAAAAGTTCTGAAAATACTGAACACGAACGTTGAGGGATTGAGCGAGGAGGAAGCGCGAGCCAGGCTCGAACGTTATGGGCCTAATAAGCTGGCCGAAGAGGGAAGAACGCCCATTATCAAGATCGTCCTTCGCCAGTTCGCCGATCCGCTCATTTACGTACTCCTGGCATCTGCAATCGTCACGGCTCTGTTGAGGGATTATATCGATTCGGCGGTCATCGCGGCGGTGGTAATCCTGAACGCCGTAGTGGGTTTCACCCAAGAATACAAGGCCGAAGAGTCGATGAAGGCGCTTAAGCGCCTCCTGGCGCTCAAGTCCATCGTCGTTCGCGACGGCGCAGAAAAAGAAGTCGATGCGAGCGAGATCGTTCCCGGCGACGTGGTGTTTCTTCGCGCGGGCCAAAGGATTCCCGCCGACCTCAGGCTGATCAGCACCTCGGAGTTTCGCGTGAACGAAGCGCCGCTGACCGGTGAATCGGTCCCGTCTACAAAGATTGTGGAGCCCATCTCCGATCCCCACGCGCCGATCGCAGATCGGGAAAACATGGCATATCTGGGCACAACGGCGACGGCGGGACGCGCCGTCGCCGTGACCGTCGCTACCGGAATCGAGACCGAGCTCGGCCGAGTCTCAGAAACGATCAGAACGGTTGAGCCGGTGAGAACGCCCCTGAAGAGCCGCTTCGAGCAGCTTACCCGCTACATCATTTACGTGGTAGCCGGTTTTGGAGTCGCCGGATTTGCGGCGGGGATAGCCCTCGGCGAAGATCTCCTGCAGCTTTTCCTGGCCATCATAGCCATGGCCGTCGCCGCGGTTCCCGAAGGTCTGCCGGTCGCCCTCACCATCGCCCTGTCCGTGGCGGTAAGCAAGATGGCGAGAAAGAAGGCCATCATCAGGCACCTCCCGGCCGTCGAAACCCTCGGGAGCAGCACCGTCATAGGCTCGGATAAAACCGGAACCCTCACGAGAAACGAGATGACCGTAAGGAAGATATGGACTGCAGGTTCGATGTACGAAGTGGAAGGAGTCGGCTACGATCCGAAGGGCCGGCTCCTGAAAGACGGTGCGCAGATAGATCCCGCCGCAAATCCCTTTTTGATTTGGACCCTTAGGGTCGGTTTGCTGGCCAACGAATCGAATCTGGTGATGGAGAACGGCCGCTGGACGGCGCGAGGAGACCCCACCGAAGTCGCTTTAATCGTCGCAGCGCGGCGGGCTGGTTTGGACGAGGAGAAAGAAAAGTACGAATATGCGCAGCTCGATTTGATTCCCTTCGAATCCGAACGCCGATACATGGCCACCTTGAACAAGCACGACGGAAGAACTTTTCTCCTCGTTAAAGGAGCCCCCGAAGCGCTGCTCCACCTTTCGGAGAGAATCGCCGCCGAGCGGGACGGAGTTCTTACGGCGACGGAGGTTCTGAACGCGGCGGGCAGTATGGCGGACCAGGGTTTAAGGGTCATCGCATCGGCCTACGCGGAGGTTCCCTCGGAAAAGCGGGAGATAACCCACAATGACGTCAAGGGCCTCGTTTTTTTGGGGATTCAGGGCATGCTCGACCCTCCCCGTCCGGAGGCCATCGACGCCATTGGTCATGCGAAAAAATCCGGAATTCGGGTGTTGATGATCACGGGGGATAACGCGAGAACCGCCATAGCTATCGCGCGGGCGATGGGCATTCTCGATAACACATCAGCAACCTTTCCAGAGGAATCGGATGCAATGGCCCTGACGGGCGGACAGCTCGAAAAACTCAGCGACGATGACCTCCGCGAGGCCGTCAAGAAGACCTCCGTGTTCGCCAGGGTCGCTCCCAACCATAAGCTGCGAATCGTAAATGCCCTGAAGGACAACGGAGAAATCGTCGCGGTCACAGGAGATGGCGTGAACGACGCCGCCGCCCTGAAAGCTGCGCACGTGGGGGTGGCGATGGGGGTCACCGGAACGGATGTCGCGAAAGAGGCGAGCGACATGGTGATCGCCGACGATAATTTCGCGACCATTTATAGGGCAATAGTCGAAGGGCGCATCGCCTTCGATAATATACGAAAAGTGGCGTATTTCCTCCTGACGACGGGAATCGCGGTTCTCCTCGCCGTGACCGTCACCCTGGTTGGCGGTCTACCGCTCATCCTTCTTCCGGCGCAGATATTGTGGGTCAACGTCGTAACGAACAGCCTCCAGGATGTAGCCCTGGCTTTCGATCCTGGAGAGCCCGGAGTGGAGGATCGACCACCGAGGGACCCCCGTGAGGGCGTCCTCAACCGGACCCTGCTCATGAGAATGCTGGTTTTGGGCATAATAGCTGGCGCCGTTACGCTCGGCATCTTCGTCTATCAGCTCTCTTCGGGTGTTTCTCTGGCGAGAGCGCGCACGATCGCCCTCACCACCATCGTTTTTACGCAGTTTTTCCACGTTTTTAACTCGCGCTCGGAGCGCACCTCCGTCTTCCTTCAGGACCCGACGAGTAACAGGTTCCTTTTTTTAAGCATCCTTGCGGCGCTCGCCGCCCAGATAGCGGTCGTCTACGTTCCCTTCATGCGAATCGTATTCAGAACGACGCCCCTTTCGGCCGGGGAATTCTTGATCGGCGTGGCAGCCGGAGCAAGCGTCCTCCTGGCGAGCGAAATCGCCAAATTGAGGCAGCGCCTGCGCGAGGATGTGGAGCTCTCCGAAAAGAGCTAACGGAATCGACTTGGCTTCGAAAGTCGCTTATCATGGAGACGGAATGGAAGTGCCGGAAGCCCAGTTCTACGAGAAGCTCGAAGGGGACAGGGTTCGCTGCAGGTTGTGTCCACAGCTTTGCCTGATAAGACCCCGTAAAGTCGGCTTTTGCTTCATCAGGGGAAATCGGAAGGGCACACTATATCCGCTTCTGTTCGGCCGCGTTTCTTCGGCTTATCTGGACCCGATAGAAAAGAAGCCTTTGTACCATTTCCACCCCGGATCGACCATTTTTTCCATCGGCGGAATCGGCTGCAACCTTCGCTGCCCTTGGTGTCAAAATTGGAACATAGCCCAGCCGAGAGACGCGTTCCCCGGCCTTGACGCCGAGAGTGTAATTTCGCAGTTCACGCAGGCACTGGAGCCGCAGCGAGCGGTTGAGCTTGCCCTCGAATACGCCGAGTACGGATGCATCGGAATCGCATACACCTACAACGAACCGTTCATCTGGTTTGAATACGTGGAAGCCGTAGGGCGACTCGCCAAAGAAGCCGCATTGAAAAACGTCTTGGTGACGAACGGATACGTGGAAGAAGAACCTTTGAGAAAGATCCTTCCCTTGATCGACGCGATGAACATCGACATAAAAGGGTTTTCGGACGAATTTTACCGCCGCGTCGGCGGGCGGCTCGAACCCGTCTTGCGGACTGCCGAGATCTCGAAGATCGCCGGCTGTCATATCGAGATCACGAATCTGGTAATTCCGGGCTTAAACGATTCGGACGAGGATTTCAGCTCACTGGCGGATTGGATCGCCGACAGCTTGGGAGCGGATACCCCCCTTCACATCAGCAGATATTTCCCCAACTATAAACTCGACGTCGGGCCCACTCCCGTTGCGACCTTGAGGCGCGCGGAGGCCATAGCCAAGGCCAGATTGCGTCGCGTACACCTGGGAAACATTTAAGCGCCGATTCGAAAAAAATTTTAACCCAAAGGTTGATTAATGAGCGGTCATGGGTTAAAGTAATATGCGTCGCTATAACCAGCTTATAGCTCCAAAGTGGGCAATGGCGCCCCTCCAGTTGTCCACTTTGGGCTATATTTTTTTAAAAAAGAGTCGCGCCCGTGAAGTTAAACTTTTCTATTTTGAGATAAGGCACCAGCGCCGGCCCGAGCATGCTCTCCACCAGCTCGCTCTCCGCCGAAATTTCTACGACATTTTGAAGCGCTTCGAGGATGCTTTGAGTGAACCGCAGGTTCTTAACTCCCGCTTTCAGCTCGCCGCCTTCGATCAAGAAAGTGCCGTCTCTCGTCATTCCCGTGAGTATGGTTTTCAAGGGATCCTCGAGGTTGGTGTAGTGAAAGCGGGTGACGAAGATGCCGCGATCGAGCGAGGCGATGATTTCCGATGCCGGCTTTTCGCCCTCCGCCATGAACAGGTTTACGGGTAAAGGACCGTATGGATTGGGAGCCGGCAGAGCATGTCCGGTCGAACTCTTGCCTTCCCTGTTAGCGGTGTAGCTGTCGTAAACGACGTTCGCCGCTACGCCCCTTTCGATCAGTTCCACCTTTCTCTTGGGAACGCCCTCAAAATCAAACGGCATTCCGATCGTCCTCGGGTCCAGAGCATCGTCCCAGATGGAAACCTTTTCGCTCGCCACCCGCTGGCCGAACTTTCCGGCCATAAAGCTTCTTCCTTCCTGAACCGCCAGGGCCGAAAAACCCGCGTAGGCGAGAGAGGCCACCATATCTGCGACCGCTTCCGGAGCCAAAACAACCGCGTACCTTCCCGGCTGAAGTTCGATGGGATGGGATCCCCGCAGCGCCTTTTCCACAGCGACGGATGCGACCTTGCCGGCGTCGATGTCGGAAACCCTTTTGGAAATAGCGGCCGCATATCCCGAGCTATCCTCTCCCATAACCACGATTTTCAGCGATGCTTCGCTCAGCCGCGTGACCGCCCTTACGCCCAGCGTATTTCCGACGGCGATAACATTTCCGGAAGTAGAATAGGAGCCGGCGGCGGATAGTCCGGCATCGCCGGACATTTTCGCTATTTCGGCTACCGCTTTAGCTCGATCTTCGGGAGCGGCGGCGACCGTCTCTTCGCAATAGGCGGCCGAGCGCGGATACGTATACCGACCGGGAAGAGAAACGAAGTCCGGATCTGGAGGGCGCCTTTTCGCGATCTCGAGCGACCTTTCCACGGTTTTCTTTATGGAATCGCGGTCGGTTTTGTTCGTCGAAGAATAGCCGGTTCTTTTGTCGACGATCGAACGAACCGAGATGCGGATCGTGGACTCGGCGACGTTCTGATGAATGCGGTTGTTGGAAAACCTGGTGAGAGCCGAATCAGCCGAAATAATTATGACCTCCGCCTGATCGGCTCGCGAGAAAGAAAGGGCCGTTTCCAGCAGCTCGAGCGCCTTACCTTCGTCTATCATCCGCTTATGCCCACCCTGACGTTCCTAAAGCGGGCCGGGGACGTTCCGTGCGCCACGTGCATAATCTGAGCGGGTTCCCCTTTTCCGCAATTGTTGAGACCCCAAACGCGCCAACTTTTCTCGTCGGCTATCGCATCGCAGCTTCTCCAAAAATCCGGAGTTATACCGGTATAATTCGGGTTCTTCAATAACCTGCCCAGCTTTCCCTTTTTGATCTCCCAAGCTATTTCGCACGCGAACTGAAAGTTAAGCCTCTTGTCGTCGATCGACCAGCTCTTGTTGGTCGACATGAAAATCCCGTCTTTGGTCTCGGCGATGATTTCTTCGAGCGCCTTGTCTCCCGGCATCAAATTCACGTTTGTCATCCGGATGAGCGGTATGCGATTCCACCCATCGGCTCTCATAGTCCCGTTTGACGATTGCCCGATCCTCGTAGCTGTTTCGCGGGATGTGAGGTAGCCGATGAAAACGCCGTCCTTAACGATGTCGATTCTTTGGGCTGGAATTCCCTCGTCGTCCCAGGCAAAACTCCCCAAAGCTCTGGGCAAAGTCGCATCCGCGACTATGTTCACCTTTTCAGAACCGTACCTGAAATTCCCCAGCTTATCCGGAGTGAGAAAGCTGGTGCCGGCATAGCTCGCCTCCATGCCCAATACGCGATCCAATTCGATCGGATGACCGCACGATTCGTGAACCTGAAGTGCGAGCTGGCTGCCGTCGATGATCAGATCCTTCCTTCCGCTGGGGCACGGATCGGCCGATAAAAGGGCTACCGCCTCTTCCCCTATCCTTCCCGCGTGCTCCATGAGGTCGAGCTTTTCGATCCACTCGTATCCCGCTTGCGCGGAATCGGAACCGTGAGAGTTGGGGTAGGATCTCGTTTGAATCTCTTCCCCTCGGATAGCCGTCGCCGCGATGTACGCGCCGCTTTCCGTGATCGTCTGATCGACGAAACTTCCCTCCGTAGACGCGAATATTTTCTTTACGCGGAAAAAGTCCATCTGAGAACGGGCAAGCGTTACCCCCTTCACCGAGCGCATAGCTTCATCCGCGCTCAAAAGCAGGTTCACTTTGTCATCCAGGGATACCGCGAAAGGATCGATCTCAAATGGACTAGCCCAACTTCCCTCCACCGATGGAGCTTTCGAAAGGACAACGCTCTCGCCCTTAACGAGCGCGGAGGCCCTGGCTATTTCCACCGCTCTGGCAGTCACCGCATCTATCTCCTCGCCCGTGAGCTCAAATCCGGCCGCAAAACCCCACGCTCCTTCGACGATAACCCTCACGCCGAATCCGAAGCTCGAAGCGTCCCCTATTTCCTCTACCCGGCCGTTCTTGACGGCAACCGATTCCGTCCTTTCATCGACGATTCGGATGTCGGCGTATGATGCGCCAAGGCTTTCGGCGAGATCGAGAGATCTTAAAGCCAAATCTTTCATTTAACCCTCTTTACGACCAAGCGCTTCCAGTACCGCAGACGGGTGGGCACCCTTCACATCAACGCGTTCGAAAACGCGGAAAGAGCCGCCAAAAGCGGCTCCGGTTATGATACCCCTTCTGTCGATCGAACTGATGATCTTCGATGAGCGCAACCGCTGCAAGGGCTACCGATAGGCCGGAATGTCCGATATATATCTCCTGGCGCCCATGTAATCCCTTCGTTCGGCCAACGAGCTGATCTTCACGTAGTCCCCCGTTCGCGGCGCGTGGATGAAATAGCCGTTCCCTATATAAATTCCGACGTGATTGAGATTGTTGAAGAAGACGAGATCGCCGGGCAGCTCGGTACCCGGGATCACGGGAATGCCCAGATCCCACTGATAAGGAACCCAGTGCGGCAAATCCACACCGAACTGCCTATAAACGTATCTCGTGAGGCCGGAGCAGTCGAATCCGATTTCGGGCGTCTCGCCTCCCCAAACGTAGGGGATCCCGAGGTACTGCATCGCAACCGCGACAACCGATCCAGGCTTGGCGGCAAACGCCGCGGCGAATTTGCCCCGCAGGTCCGCCTGCTTGCCGGCTTCTTTGGCCGCCTGCTCCAATAGAAGGGATCGCGTCTCGGCGTCTACGCCGGATAGCAAGGTCTCGTACTCTTCGAGTTTCTTTTGGACCTCGCTTTTCTTCTTTTCGAGATCGAGAACCAATTTGAGCTGCTTGGACTTCAAGATCTCCAGTTCCGCTTTAGCCTCTTCGATTTTTCGCTTTTGCAGATGGATTCTTTCGAGAAGATTCGCGTCGTTTGCGCCGATCCTGACCAGCAAATTGAACTTGACCAGGAACTCGCGAAAGCTTTTGCTGCTGACTATGACTTCCAGAGGATCGACTTTGCCGGTTTTATAGATCTGAACCGCGCGCTGGTTAACAAGGCCTCGCTGAGCTTGCAATTCGGACTCGAACCACCTCAGCCGGTTGCTGACCTCATCCAGCTGAGCGGTCGTTTTCGTCAAATCCAGAGTTGCGCCGTTATACGCCTCGGAGAGCACTTCTATTTGCTCGCCAAGCGCTTCAATCTGCCTCCTGATTTTTTCCGCCTGTTGCTGCCTGGCCCTTATCTCAGGAGTTATCGCTTTTACGGTAGGCGTCGCTTCGGCGCTGCCGGTTTGCGGAGTTTGTAACGGCGGAGTGGACGTTTCCGATTGACCTACTTGCCGATCTCCATCGGCTTCGGGCCATAGCGGGGATTGGGTTGTCGAAGTATCGTCGTGCCCGCTTTCGAAAGTCGGTGCAGAAGAGCCGGCTCCTGGAGGAGCGGGAGTCGATACCGCGAACTGCGGCGCCAGCGAGCTGAAAAGCAAAATCGCGGTTATGCCGACCGTTATCGCCCTTCGCACAGCCGACAAAAATCCACCTCCGATGCAAAACGAAAAACCAGCAAGGCAAGGGTGGGCAACAAAACTGCACGGGCAAGCCCCGTTCAGGCATACAATTATACCAATCGGCTAAATGCTTTTGCAACGACCATTTCCGGCGGATTTTTCGAGCAGGACGTGGTAGACGGTTTTCCTCGATTGTTGCGCGCTGGGAAATTGTGCTATAATTTCGCTGTCGACGCGGGGTGGAGCAGTCTGGTAGCTCGTCGGGCTCATAACCCGAAGGTCGCAGGTTCAAATCCTGCCCCCGCTACAAAAACAAAAGCCCACTGGATGTGGGCTTTTGTTTTTACCTATCCGGAAACGAGCAGACCTTGCCCGCGGGGAGATGTCTATTCGTAATGGAGCGCGCCCACTATGTCCAGCTTTGCCGCTTGCCGAGCGGGGATGATGGAGCCGAGCACGCCGAACAGCAGGCCGATCGCGACGGTGACGAGGATCCCGGCGTACGGAAAATAATAGGGCATCTTGAACCCGCTCACCTGCATGCCCGCGACCATAACGTAGCCGAACCAAAGACCCGCGAGGATTCCAAACCCGGTGCCAGCCGATGCCAGCAAAAGGCTCTCGGCCAAAACCATTCTCTTCACTTGTCGGCGAGTCGCCCCGATGGCCCTCAATACACCTATTTCGCGAACGCGCTCGAGGACGCTTATCCCGAGCGTGTTGATGAGCGCGATCAGCGAGGGGACTACCAAGATGCCCATCAGCGCGTAGTAAATCCCCATTACGCTGTTGGTTTGCTCTTTTATGCTCGCCCTCCAGCTCGCCGAATCGTAGAGGGTGAAAGTTGGATATCCCTTGATAGCCGCATCCAAAGCCGATCTGACCGCCGCGGGATTCGCGTTCGGCTCGCGATTTACCATGTAGAGCAAATCCGTCCTCTCGTGAAAGTCGGCGGCCAGGTTTTTATGGGAAATATACGCCGTCGCCAGCTTGACGTTCAAATAATCGGAGCCTATGGCGACGACCCGATAAGTCCGAGGCCCTTCCGGAGTCTCCAAGATCAATTTTTGTCCGGTCTTGAGGCCCTTTTGCGCGGCCAAAATGCCGTTGGCGATCAGTGTGCGACCCTTCTCAAGAGATTCGTAGGCGAGATCGGGATTTCCGACCGAGAACTCCAAACCGGCGACTTTCGGGTAAGTTGAGGGGTCGACGCCGATAACCTGAATATCCGTACCGTCTGACCTGCTCGGGCTTTGGCGCAAGGATGTTGCGGCTGCCACGCCCTTGATCCTTTTGAGCTCCTCCAGCAAGCTCGGCGACGCCCCGACGTTGCCGCCCCCGAGGACGAGCGATTGAGGCATCAAGAGATAATCCGCCCCCAAGCTCTTATCGAGGTAACGGTTAACCCCTGAAAGCAAAGAGGTGAACACCCCTGCAAGCGCCAAAACCACGGCGAGGCCGATCATGATCGTCGAAGCGGTGACGGCAGCTCTTCCCGGATTTCGCTCCAGATTTCCTTCGGCGATGCGTCCCTCGCGCGAAAAAACCAGCGCGAGGACCCGCCCGAAGACCGCGGCTATCGGATGGATCAGCGCGGGAGAAAGCAGGATCAATCCCACCACGAACAGCAACGCCCCGGAGGAGACAAGGCGATACTGTCCCGAGGCCAATCCGATGATCGACCCGGCGATCAGAGACCCCCCGACTGCCGCCCGCCATCCGCTTCCCTTCCAAAACGACTCGCCAGCTGGTGGCCGCATCGCTTCCAAAGGCGAAATCCTCGCCGCCATCATCGCCGGATAAAGGCCGCTTATGAGCGAAACTCCGAGGCCCAAGCCAATGGCGAGCGCGTAGTTTTGGGCCGTGAAAGATGGCACGCCAACCGAGAAGTGGAGCATCTTCTGCCAGACGGGTTCCAGGGCACCGAGGAAGCCCACCACGAGCGCATAGCCGCCGATCAACCCCGCAAACGTGCCCGCAGCTCCCTGCAAGAGACTTTCCGCGACGACGAGACCGATTATCGAGGCGCGCGATGCCCCGAGCGACCGAAGCATTCCGATGTCTCGGCGCCGCTCAACGACGCTCGTCCGAAACGTATTGAAAATGATGAAGCCGCCCATGGCCAGGGAGAGCAGGCCGAACATGTTGAGCGCTATCTCGCCCACCTTTATAGACGCCTCGAATTCCGAGCCGGCCTCGTTTCCGCCGACCTTGAAGCCTCGCCCGAGGCGCTCGAGCACGGCTTTGCGGACGGCCTCCCCATCGGCTCTTTCTCCGTAAACGACCTCGATCGAGTTTATGCGACCGGGCTGATCGAACAGTTCTTGCGCCGCCTCCAGCGTTATGTATACGCCTTGGAAGCCGGGTGCGCCCCTTGCTATGCCCGCGATTCTGAACCCCGTGAGCCCAGACGATGAAGGAAGATAAATCACGTCGCCTACGGCGATCCCCGTCTTTTTTGAGAGCTCGTCGGGAATGACGGCCGACCGATCGTCTCCGGTTTTAAGGCCGCGACCTCCAATGATCGAGAGCTGCCTGATCGCCGCATCATCGGGCTCCATCCCCTCAACATCGAGCCCGTTGATTTTCGAACCGTCGCGCGCCTTCAAAGCCCGGTCAGGAGGAAGGATTATCTTGCGGCTCAGCTTTCCGATAGCCGAGCCTATCCCAGGGGTTTCGCGGACGGTTTTGACGGCGCGCTCCGAAAAGAAGCCCCGGGCATCGCTCGTGATCGTGAGATCCGCCCTGCCGACGCTGGACATCATGTTCTGGCGATAGGACTTCATTACCGCGGGAAGCGCGCCGTTCATCCCGAAAATCAGCATTACGCCGAGAAAAATCGACAAGGTCGTTAAAGCCGTCCGGAGCTTTCGTCCCATCAAATAACGGGCGGCGAGTTTGACCTGAAAGCTCATAGCGATTCCATCCTCCGGCGCACCATCTTTTCTTCTCCTTTGCCGTGTTCATCGAGAACCGCTTCATCTACGATCGCTCCGTCTTTTAAGAATACGATCCGATCCGCGTTGGACGCGATGCGCGGGTCGTGGGTGACCATCAGGACGGTTCTCCCCCAGTCTCTAGCCGCGCGCCTCAAAAGGGATGCGATTTCGTCGCCCGCGCGGGAATCGAGGTTGCCGGTTGGCTCGTCAGCCAAAATGATCGAGGGTTCGCTCGCGAGCGCCCGGGCGATCGCCACGCGCTGTTGCTGCCCGCCTGAGAGTTGATCCGGCCGATGATCTGCTCTATCGGCTATCCCGAGGGTTTTCAACCAACGCCCCGCTTTCTCTTGGGCCGCTGCGGACTTAACTCCATCGAGAACGAGAGGCAAGGCGGCGTTCTCGATCGCCCTCAGCACGGGCAAGAGATTGTAAAACTGAAAAATAAAGCCGACCTTTCGCCGCCTGAGCTCGGTCAGTTCCCCGTCGTTGAGCTCCGCGAGGTCGCGACCATCGACGATCACGCGCCCGGATGTCGGCCTGTCCAGCCCGCCGATGAGATGCAATAGGGTCGATTTGCCGCATCCGCTCGGCCCCATGACGGCGACGAACTCGCCTTCTTCGATGGTCAAGTCCACCCCATCGAGAGCGACAACGGCCGCTTCTCCCTTTCCGTAGATTTTCGTGAGATTCTCGGTTTTTACGATCGTCATCCCTTACCTCCCACCCGCTGGGCGTCCTTCAATTTTCGACCTCGCCGGAAGTTGCGTCAACTCGCTCGCTAAATCCCCGCGTTTTTGCGGGGCCGTCCCCTGGGGCGCACCTTTGGCTGCGGCGCCGGCTGTCGCTTTATCTCATCCAAGCGCGATTCGACTACAGCGAGCCACCGCAAATCGGCTTCCAGGTGCATGGCCGCCCTGTCCAGCATCAAAATGCGAAACAGCTCGGATTTCGGATCGACGCCGTCCCGCCGAACGGTCACTTCGTGCAACTCCTTAAAAAGGCGGGCGCGCTGGGCGTAAATGACGGCAAGCGGATCCGCTCCCGTCGCGAGCGAAAGCATCAGCTTCAAGAAAAACTCGTCGCGTTGGTGCTCGCTTTTAACGGGCTCCGATAACCATTCGCGCAGCTCTTCCCTGCCGGCCGGCGTTATCGCGAACACTTTCCTATCCGAACCTGCGGCGCGATCCGCGCTTATTTCCTCAACCAATCCCCTATCCGCCAAGCGAGAAAGCGTCGAATAGACCTGGGCCGGTTTAACGTCCCAATTTATTTCGCCGCCCACCAGCGCTTCGAATGCCGCGTGAAGCTCGTAGCCGTGGCGAGGGCGCTGTTCCAGCAACCCCAACAGGGCATTCCGAACCGACATGCACCCGCTCCAAAGTAGATCGAATCGCTTTGCTAAAATATTAACCGAGTTAATAATTAAGTCAAGCGGCTTTTCGCGGTCCTCCGGCGCAAAGCGAGGCGGCCGCGCAAACTCGCAGCGCCAAAATCGAAAAGCCGCTGGATCGGCCGTGAGGAGCTCGCGGTAAAAACGCGGAAATGCCCCATCAGGGGGCATTTCCTTGCGCTCTCGCGTATGGATTACCGCTCGGTCGGCTATATTTGCTGTCCCGAAGCGCTCGTCGAACCGGCCGGCGGAGCGCCGAGATGATTCCCCTGGAACCAACCGCGGCCGCCCATCCAGCCACCGGAGCGCCAGCGCATCGAGCCTCCCATCATCGGGCCTCCCATTCCGCGCGGGTTACCGCAACCCTTGAGAATCGGCATCGCGAACCTCGGATCGATGCCGTTCTTTTCAGCCCAATCTAAGACATCCTGGCGAAGCGAGGCCAGCGCGTTTGCCCGCTCCTCCGCGGTTAGCTTCGAGTTGTCGATGTCATCTCGCTTCTTTTGCACTTCGGCCATCTTCGAAAGAATAGCGTCCTTTTGCGCCTGAGTTATCTCTCCGCTTTTCACGGCCTGATCCAGCAGGCTCTCGAACCGCTTCTGAAATAGCTCACGCGCCTGGGCTTGCTTATCTTTTCTGTACTGGTCAAACACGTCGTTGACCTTCGCCGGATCGAGATTGAACGCCTTCGCGATCCTGTCGACGATCTCGGGATAATTGAGAGATCCCCCGCCATCGGCGGCGTAGACGCTAAGCGCTCCAGCGAAAACGAGCAAAATGAGGAGGGCTCCTGCGATCACCGCGGTCTTCATGCCCTTAGCTAAATTCACGGCAAGTGCACCTCCTTTCCTCTAAACATCGCGCTAGACGCGCGCAGTTCTGGGCGGTTTTACTCTTTAACACAAGCTGGAGCTCGATCTGGCTTCAAAACTTTGCTATTTTCGGCCCGAAATTGTTATATTTTCTGAAAGTCCGCGAAAATGATCGGAAGGATCGATGACGTCGACGCGAGATGAGCTCAAGAAACTCATCTTGGAGAAAGCGGTAGAGCGGGGAGAGTTCATCCTCTCATCGGGGGAAAAGAGCCGTTACTATATCGATGGAAAGCGGATCACTTTGGATCCCCGAGGCGCCCACCTCATCGGCGAGGCTTTTTTCGACCTGCTGGCAAACTTGGAGATCGATGCCGTCGGCGGATTAACCCTCGGGGCCGATCCGATAGCGACCGCCATCGCCTTGATCAGCTACGAACGGGGAAAACCCATTCCGGCTTTCTTGGTCCGAAAAGCCGCGAAAGACCACGGAACGATGAAGCGCATCGAAGGGCCGCTTGAGCCGCGCTCAAGAGTGGCGATCGTCGAAGATGTGGTTACCAAAGGTGGCTCTGCGTTGGAGGCGGCAAGGACCGTAGAAGCCGAAGGTCATCGGGCGGTCAAGGTTTTATGCCTCGTCGACAGAGAACAAGGAGGCGGCGAGTCGATCCGAGCTTCAGGTTACGACTTCGAGGCTCTTTTCACCGCCACCGAGCTGGGCCTTAAATAACTGAGCTTTAAATAAACCGGATAAATCACCGCTTTCGGTTAAGCCGCCCTCTTCTTTACCTCGATAACGGCTTCATCCGGCGCAACCGATTCGCTGGCAACGACCGACAGCCCGTGTTCCTCGGCGATCCTCGCCACGCTCTCCAGGGGTTCGGTGAAATGCTCGGGGTTTACCACGACGGTCGCTTCCTCATTCGGAGAAAGCTCTCCCGAAATTTTTTCAAACGCGTCGTCGAAGAAAAGGCGGGGATCGCGGCCGTACTTCGCCATCCTGAAATCGTATCGCTCTTTCGGCATGCTCGATCACCTCGCGAAGTTTGTGAAATCGAAAATCGGAAGTCGGCTATTCTTGTACCCAAAACGATGCGCCATCTGAATCTCTTTCGCGAAATTTGCAGGAGTTGGCGATCTTGGGTAGAAATCTCAGATATTCGACCTCTCGCTCGGCTGCCGGGAAAACGAATTTCCGGATTCGATGTGCGGGACGTTCAAACCGGCGGGGCAAAAAATTCGGCCGAGAATGCAGCGGTTGGTTTGCGCGCGTCCGCGCGGACGGGCACGTCATTCCGATGCGTTTAGCAAACGCAATCACGCATTTAGGGCGGTAACCGGGTGAACGAGCGTTTGCGTTTTCGGACGTGTGCGCGATCCACCGCCGTTTCGGTCCGTTCGGGGAACGGACCGAAACGGATCGCACGCGACGCGCGGTTCTCAATCTATCGGACATTCGAGGCGTTATCGCGTCCGCGGGCGGGCAAGCGATAGTTCGTGCGCGCGTTAACGAACGGCGTATGCTTTGCAAGCGATGCCTAGGCAATCAGGGGGACGATATGACGCGAGGATCGGATTACTATTTCAAAGCGTTTCCGGACACAGCCGCTTTCGAGGCGGCGCTCTATTCCTTCATCAAAGATTCGGGCTGCGTTTCGCGACTTAACGAAGAACTGAAAAATGGCAGATTTTCTTACCTCGTCGGCGATCGTACCGGCGTACGGCTCCACAAAAATGACGAAAAGTCTTGGGACCTGCTTTTCCGAAAGGTTAAAACCGATCCGCTCCTTTGGAACGAAATTCAAAACATCGCCTCCGAAATGTTGCTGCCCTTCATCTTCACAAAAGCCGAATTGGACGACAAGCGCAAGTTGACCAAGAAAAGGGCAAGCGAGCTCATAGACCGCCATGGAATAGCCGATGCTCTCTGGTTCGTCCTCTGTCAACGGAAACCGGTCGACCCCAAAGTCCTCGATTTCTTGGAAGACGAACTATCCGAGCGCATAGAAGACCTTTTAGATCGCATCGAAGAAGACGCCGAACAGGAAGTTTCGGCGGAAATTCTCGCGAAAGTCGTCGCGCTCGAAGAACAAAACGCGAAGCTGAAAGAGGAACTTTCGGCGTACAAAAGGGAGAAAACCCGATTGACGAAAAAGCTGGCCGAGATGGAACGAGCCGTCGAAAAAGCCAAAGCGGACGCGGCCAAATCGGCTTCCCTCCTGGATCGAAAGCGAAAAGAGATCGAACGCAGGGCGGAAGCCCTCAAAACCGAAATGGAGGCGATCTACGAGGAAAGAAACAAGCTCAGGGCGGAAAAATTGGATATCGAAAGCGCCAAGGGCGGCTATTCCGCTCGCATCGCGGAGCTGGAAAATCTCAACAAGAAACTCGAGCAAACGATCGGAGCGAAAGAGAAGGAGCTCGCCAAGGCGAACGCCGATCTAGAAGGAGCGAGGCGCGATTATCAAGAGCTGGCCATGAAAATCGAATCGAGGGAAACCGAGAAGGATTGGAAACCCGCAGCGAACGGTTTCGGGCGGAGCGCGAGTCCTCGGGGAACGAAACTGGATCATCCCGAATTCGCGAGGATCGTTCGCGCCGCGATCGAAAGCGAACTAAGCCGCCTCTCGAGCGGCGATTCCGATCCCAACGAGAGCGGCCTCGACGACATCGCGTTGGCAAAGCGGCTGGCCGATCTCGGCGAATTCCTGAGATTGGCCGCGGAGCTCACAACCCGGCCGACCATTTCGAGCGAACGGGGCTCTCTTCCTGCGGAGAAACGCGTCGAAATCGGCCCCCGAGAAGAACTCGCGCGAACCCCGGAGCCCGCGGAGGCGGCCGATCCGGCGGCGTACCTCTGCGCCCTCGAAAAGTTCAACTCGCTCGGACGCCTGCGGAAAATTCTGGTGGACGGAAACAACTTGGTGCTAAGAACGATGCGGGGGTCGGATTTCTCCGCTGAGAGGAATATGGTTATCGACCTGCTCGAAGCGTTCTCAGAAGAGGAGGAAATCGACCTCACCGTGGTTTTTGACAGCGAAAAGGACTCGACCATGTTCAGCCGGGGGCGCGTCAAAGTCGTCTTCACGGGCCGAGGGGAACCGGAAGCGGATTTGAGGATCGAGGAAGAGCTTTCATTCAACGGCGGCCCGAACGTCCTCGTCGTCTCGTCGGACTTCGCCCACGTCCGCCCGATCGCCGAGGACTTCCGAGCATCGTTCATGACCTCTGAAGATTTTCGCCTCGTCCTGGAGGGATCGGCCAAAAGAAGAGCGACGTGCGCCCGATGAGTTCGATCTCATCGTCGCCTCATGATGCGCCATCAGCGGGCGAGAACGTCGGAAAGCCTCCCCGCCTTTAACCCGCGCTTTCCAATCTCGTCCAAAACCGAAGGAAGAGCGCGCGCCTGCACCGAGCTTCCAGCGTGCGATAGAATTATCGCTCCGGGCGAGATGGCGGAAAAAATCCTGCCCTTAACCTCGCTTTCGGTGATCCCCTCTTTCCAATCGAAAGAATCTACGGTCCAATAAACCGAGAAATAGCCTCGCTTGGCGATTACATCCAGGATTCTTCGATCCCTGGCTCCAAAAGGCGCGCGAAAAAAAGGCCTCGGGTTCTTGCCCGTGATCCGCCGGATGGTCTCCTCGGCCTTCAGCAGTTCTTTGAGCACCTCTTCGTCGCTCATCGAGGTCAGCTTGGGGTGGGAATACGTGTGATTGCCTACTTCGTGACCCTCATCGACGATGCGCTTGGCCAACCTGGGATTTTGCTCGACCCACTTGCCGGTCAAGAAAAACGTCGCTTTTACGCCTCGCTTTTTCAGAGCATCGAGGATCATCGGAGTAGAATCGGAGGCCGCTCCGGCATCGAACGTCAGCGCGACGATCTCGACGCCGCCATCCCCGCGCTCAACCTCGCGCCCAAGGTGCTTCCGCGCGATCTCGTCCAGCCTCTTACGATATTCCGCGTCGCGGTCTACGGGCTCCCCTCCTCCCGCCCTTCCCTCGTACTGCTCGCCTCCGGGAGCTCCGTTCCCCGGTCCCCGCTTTTCGGCGGCTATCCTCGGTTGCCGCCGCTTTTCGACCGCTGAAGTGGAAGGCTTTGATGGCAGCCGAAAGCCGGCATTCCTGTGGGCGAGAACGGACGCGATCAAAATCGACGCTGCAAAAAGCGCAGCCGCGACGGCCACTCCCGAGATCGCCTTTCGCTTCAAATTCGCTCTCCTTTGGATCATCGGGAACGCAAAGATTTTTCCCAATCCGGCGCGCCCGAATGCAACGCGTCGCAAGCGCTTGAAATGCGACTCGCTGGCCCGCGGATCCCCGCGCCCCGCGACGCAGCCGAACGAACTCCCACGATGCCCGAAAACTCGAGCGGCTGCGAGGCGGGTTTCGATCAACGCGGCCGATTGGGAATCTACAGGAATGCGAGGATGGCGTCAAACCGAGCTGCGGAGGAACATGGCTCAAAGAAAACTCTTCAAAGCGGGAATCGCGGTTATTCTCACCGGCTCGATCGCGGCGCTTTTGCTCGCAAACCTTTCGTCGATGCGAGACGAAAAGCCGCACGGGCCTTCCAAAAGGGAGCGCAGGCAGGGCGGTAGGACGGGCAAGTCTAAGCCAAAAGTTTCCGCAAAGGTCCCGCCAAAAGGCAACGCCGATTCGTTCATCGAAACCACGGAGATAGGAAAATCGGTAAAGGGGCGACCGATCGTGGCCGTGAGGATCGGTCGCGGGGAGAAAAGGGTTCTTTTCGTCGCGGCGACCCACGGAGATGAATATGGAGGAGAAGTCGCGGATCAATTCATCGAGTATCTGATGAAAAACCCGGATGCGGTACCCAAGAACACCGAGGTTCACGTAATCCCCCGCCTGAACCCGGACGGCTGGGAGACCGTCACGCGGGGAAATGCGCACAACGTCGACATCAATCGGAATTTTCCGGTAGACTGGTCGCCCAAAGTCGATGCCGGAGATGATAGCGGCCGTGCGGGGAATACTCCCGGGCCTCGCCCAGCCTCGGAACCCGAGACTAGAGCGCTCATGAACTTCCTCAAGAAAGGATTCGCGCGGGTGATCTCCATCCACTCGCTTGGCGGTATCATAGACTACGACGGTCCCGGGAAAGAGCTCGCCATAGCGATGGCCAAAGCGTCACCTCGCTATTTGGTGGATACGACCGATTATTCGGGCAGCAGCAGCGGTTCCCTTGGGAAATACGTACCCAAAGCATACAAGATACCGGTCATCACGATCGAGCTCGAATCCGACCATCTCGACCGAGTCCTCGACGCGCTGCTCGTCGCCATCCGATGGTGAATCTTAGCGGCCCTCCAGATACTTCAGCGCTCCCTTCGAAATCGACTTGGCGAGTTTCCGCTGACTAGCATGATCGTTAAGGTAGCGATCCTCATCGGGATTGCTCAAAAACCCGACCTCGATCAAGATGGTCGGGACATTTGACCAGTTAAAGCCGCTCAAATCTCCTCGGGGCGAGAGACCCCGATCCTGACGCCGCTCGTGCTTGACGAGCGTTTCTTGCATGATCTTCGCCGCGCGGAGGCTTTCGGCGTAGATGGGGTGAGTCCAGCCGTTATCGGCCGGATAAAGGGTCGATATCCCCCGCTGCGAGGGGTCGTCGCTCGAATCGGCGTGGATCCTCAGAAAAAGATCGACCAGCTCGCGGTTGGCGATGCGGGCGCGATCGATGTTGCTCAAGTTGACGTCATTGGACTCGCGAGTCATGACCACCTCGACGCCGTTCTTCTCCAATTCTCCTTTCACCTTCTTCGAAAGCTCAAGCGATAGTTCGTACTCTGGAATCCCCGTCGCGGCGCCCATGGCCCCGCCCGAAGCTTTTGGCTTCATTTCGCTCGATCCCGGACCGATTGGCTCCACATCGAGATCGGCTGACTGCTGATGGCCCGGATCCAAACAGACTTTCCACTTTCGCGACGGCTTTTCGCGCCCGTCGAGGAAAAAGCTCGCGATCATGTCCGCGACGCGCTCTATCGTTATAACGCCATCCCGTTCGGACGGTTGCCCAGAGGTCATGACCGCCAGATAAAGCCTGCGATCGTTCATCTCAACTATGGCCGCATCCCCGACGTTGAATCCGGAAGGGGAGCTCATAGCGCCGCTTTTATGCGTGACCTTCGGCCCCCGAAGGCTGGCGATCATCTCCCCCTCGGCATTTTGGCCGAGCGCACCGATAATCGCGTTGCAGTACGAGGGAGTCAACACCTTTCGGTTTCGGATTTTCTCAAGCATCGAGACCATATCTTTTGGAGTTGTGACATTCTCGACGCCAGCCGAAATCGCGTTCAAGTCGAGCATTTTCCTGCGCAATTTGGTCTCGTCGGCTCCCGCGGAAGAGATCGCCTCGTTTATCCGCTCCACGCCGATCTTATCGATCAAGGCGTTTGCCGCCGCGTTATCGCTTTGGCCCAACATGGCATCGATCAGCTCGCGCATCTCGACTTCGCCGCCAGGCGGTATCGCCTGACCCCCGAAACCGGGGCTCACCTCTGGAACCTCCACCTTTTCGCTCAGATCGATCTCGCCATTTTTCGCCGCGTCGAAAACCGCGAGCGCGATCGGGATCTTGATTAGGCTGGCGCTGGGAAAAGAAGCATTTCCTCGCATCTCCAGTGTGGAACCGCCCTCCAGCTTGGCGTAAATCGCCACCTTTCCGGGTCTTTTCTCAAGGTAAGCCCCGAGATCTTTTTCGAGCCGGCGCAGCGCGGGGGGAGCGGTGCGCTTCGGTGATCGGCCCCCGCCTTTGTAAGACGAATTATCGAGCGAATTCCGCGAACTGCCGCTTCCGGGAGAGGACGGCAGCCTTCCAACGGCTGTACGTCCGGAACTGCGAAATCCCCATTCCTTCGCGATGAAGAAACCGGCGGCCAAAAAAGAAACCGCGGCAATCAAAAGCGCCGGAAAAGAAAGTTTGAGGTATCTTTTTCTAAACCCCGTTCCCGAAGGCCTAGCTCTCTTTCCCATTCCAAGAATTTTTACCCGCTTTAATGGGTGGGCGGCTTCGAGCGCTCTGGATCGCCTGCCGATTTCCAGATAATTCTAAGCATTTACATGTAGGAGTTATCAATATAAAATAAATAGCTAATTGATCGCCGAAGATGGAAGGTATCGATGTCCATACTGGGACGAGAACTGGATATAAAGCTGACCGAGCGCGACGGCGTGAACGTCTTAACCGCGATCGGACCCTGCAACGCCTCCAGCTTCCCCCTGATACGCACAGCCGCCGAAGTCGTCCTGAGATCCGGAAAAAAGGTGGCGTTCGATTTCAGGCTCCTGCGGTGAGAAAATCGCTCGTGCACCGCGCACGCGGCCCAACTGAACGGCTTCCTCGGCGGGGAAACTGCGGTTGCCGTAGCTTCCGTCGAAAACCAGATGGCCTGCATAAAGCAGCTGCGCGCCCGCAATCCCGATGTGGTCGTCGAGGAAATGGGCGAAGCCATCTCGCGGCTGAACGCGCCGATCGACCCGATCGGATCGTGAGCCCGGTTCGAAGTTCACGAGGGAGAGGGAGCCCATTCGCGCACCTTGCGGAAACTCGGCGCTTTAGAGCCTTCAGCGAACTCTGGCGCTGTAAAACGCCTTCCAGCCCGCGTACTCGGCTTGGTCTCCCAATTGCTCTTCGATTCGCAGAAGCTGATTGTACTTGGCAACCCTTTCAGAGCGAGCCGGGGCTCCGGTCTTGATTTGACCCGCGTTGACCCCTACGGCGATATCCGCGATGGTCGCGTCCTCCGTTTCGCCGCTCCTATGGGAAACGACGTTCGTGTAGCCGGACCGCTTGGCGAGCTCTATCGCGTCGAGCGTCTCTGAGAGGCTCCCTATTTGATTGACTTTGATGAGGATGGAGTTGGCCGTTCCGGTGTCGATCCCAGCTCGCAAGCGCTTCACATTCGTCACAAACAGATCGTCGCCCACCAGTTGCACTTTTTTCCCGATGCGATCGGTAAGGACCTTCCATCCGTCCCAATCGTCTTGCGCCATTCCATCCTCTATGGAGATAATCGGATAACGCTCGACCAGATCGGAATAGTACTCTACCATCTGCTCGGGACTAAGCGTCCTGCCTTCCCCGGCCAGCACGTACTTGCCGCCCTCGAAGAACTCGGAAGCCGCCGGATCGAGCCCCAGAGCGATATCTCTTCCAGGGGAGAATCCCGCCTCCTCTATCGCCGATACGATCGCGCGCAGTGCATCTTCATTCGAGGAAAGGTTCGGCGCGAACCCGCCTTCGTCGCCCACCGTCGTCGAGAGCTTTTTGGCGCGCAGGACCTTTTTAAGGGCGTGGTACACTTCAGACCCCATCCTGAGCGCCTCTCTGAAGGACGGCGCGCCCACCGGAGCGATCATGAACTCCTGAAAATCCACGTTATTGTCGGCGTGTTTTCCGCCGTTTAAGATGTTCATCCAGGGCACCGGCAGAGCAAACGCGTTCGATCCGCCTATGTACCTGTAAAGGGGGAGATCGGCATATGCCGCAGCCGCTTTCGCCACGGCCAAAGAAACTCCGAGAACCGCGTTCGAGCCGAGCCTGCTCTTGTTTTCGGTTCCATCAAGAGAGAGCATAGCCGCATCTACCGATCGCTGATCGAGGGCATCCATCCCGATGATCTCGGGGGCGATCAAATCGTTAACGTTGGCCACCGCCTTCAAAACGCCCTTGCCGTTGTACCTGCCGGGGTCGGCGTCCCGAAGCTCGAGGGCCTCGTGAACGCCCGTCGACGCGCCGGAAGGCACCGCAGCCCGCCCGAACGCGCCGCTCTCCGTGACCACGTCTACTTCGACCGTCGGATTGCCCCTGGAATCAAGAATCTCCCTCGCCTTTATCTGCGTTATCGTGCTCACCGCGCCTCCTTTTCCTTCATCCTAACTTTTGCATCCCGCCGATAAACTTCACATTCCCGCCAAATGCGATTTCGATGCGCGCGCAATTATCGCCGGCCACCCGCCGAGCTCGCCTGCAGCCCTCCGGAAGCGATGCACATCGCTGCGTCATCGCCCATCTTTTTTGGCCTCTTCCCATAGAGCGTCGAGTTCCTCGATTGTCATGTCTTCCAGGCGGCGGCCTTCCGCGCGGGCCCTTTCTTCTACGCTGCGAAAGCGCCGGGCGAACTTCTCACAAGCGTGCCGAAGGGCGACCTCTGGATCGAGCCCGAGCTTTCTCGAAACATTGACGGCCGTAAATAGGACGTCGCCGATCTCATCTTCGACGTCAGCTCCCGTCCTGATCGCTTCCTTTAGTTCCATTGCCTCCTCCGGCATTTTATCCAAAGCATTTTCGGCTTCCTCCCAGTCAAACCCCACCTTTGCCGCTTTTGACTGGAGCTCGTACGCGTATAAAAGAGCCGGGAGAGATTTCGGAATCGGCTCTAAAACCGAAGTCGGCCTCTCCTTCTCCGCCCGCTTGATCTCTTCCCAAGCGACCTCGACCTCCTCCGGAGTGGTGATCCCCTCTTTTTCTCCGAATACGTGCGGATGACGCCTTATGAGCTTATCGGCTATTCCGTCGGCCACATCATCAATGGTGAACCTTCCTTCCTCGGAGGCTATCTGGGCCTGAAAGACCACTTGAAGGAGGAGGTCTCCCAGCTCCTCCTTCAAGTGGGCATGATCGCCAGAATGGATGGCATCGACCACTTCATAGGCTTCCTCGAGAATATAGCGCTCGAGGCTCTTGTGCGTCTGCTTTCTGTCCCAAGGACAACCGTCGGGCGAGCGCAACCGCTCCATAACCCTTATGAGCCGCGACACGCCCTCGCAATTTCGATTCAAACAAACACCCCGCGGATCGGAGAGTCCAACCTCGTCTGCACTCAATTTATAACCACTTGCGGTTTTGCAGTCGATTCAAATTATAGTACAAGCGCCCGCGAAACAGGGATTCCAAGACGCCTCCGGCGTTTGGGAAGTCCGGGCGGCTTTTGGGGTTCTGAGGAGTCCGCGAGAATCCTTTTCACCGAGTAGCGACTTGACGGGCGACGAAGGACGCGAGCAACGCGGGCGTCGCGCCATCGGCAAACGGCGCGATCGCGCCGTTTGCCGATGAAAGCCGGCGTTAAGGGATATACGTACCTGGCGTTCAGCTATGCGCTCTATATATACGTTTTAATGTCGCTCTTCTTTTTCAGATCGCTCAGCCACTTTTGAAAGACTTTATCCTTCTCGGTGGCCAGCAGGCGCTGCTTGATTGAGTCCTTGACTTGCTCGAACGGCTTCTGCTTAGCCGGAATCTTCTCGAGAACCTTCACTATGTGGTAGCCGAAGCTCGTCTTGAATATTCCGGTCGTTTCCCCCGCATTCCTGGCGAAGACCTCCTTCGCCCACTCCGGAACGACCTGCTCCCTGGAAAACGCCGGCAGTTCGCCGCCTTTATCCTTGGTGGAAGGGTCGGTGGAATATTTTTTGGCCACCGCCGCGAAATCGGCTCCGTTGTCCAGCTCCTGCTTCGCCTTTTTTGCCGCGTCTTCGTCGGCGGTGAGGATTTGCTGCGTCCTCACCTTCTCGGGCTCGTTGAACTCGGTGTCCTTGTTTTTCTCGTAGTAGTCTTTAACTTGCGCATCGGTCACCTTTACTCCACCGCTAACTTTTTGGAAAAGCTTCTGGGCGATCAGCTGAGTTTTCATGTTATCCTTGTATTCCTCGATAGACAGACCCTGATCTTTGAGGATTTTCTCCACTTCCTTGAGGCTTTTCTTCGAAGCCTTAACCACCTGCTCGAAGCGAGCATCGACCTCTTTATCGCTCACCTCGATTTTCTGCTTCGCGGCCTCTTGGCGAATAAGCTGCTCGGATATCAAGAAATCGAGAATCTTGTTCGTGTACTCTCGCTTCGTTCTTTCTCCATTTTTCCCCCGAAAGATATTGCCGTTGATCCGCTCTACTTGATCGAGTCGGGCTTCCACTTTGCTCATCGGAATGCCCGTGCCGTTTACCTTGGCCGCGAGCTTCTCACCGCAGCCAGCAATTACTAGCGCCCCCACCAGCGCGAACACGAGCGACGCCGCGACTCCATACTTCAAAGCTTTCATAAATCGTCCCCTTCTCCATTGCGTTGTTCATGCGACCGAAGCCAAGCCATTATACCACTAAACAGTTCGGTCAAAAAGGAAACCACCTCGCGCGCGCCGATGCCCCCAATCACAAACCGACCCAGCCAGGCGTGCGGTTCAGCTTCCGGTCTTAGCGACCGAGAAACCTCGACCCATTCCGAACCGAAGCCGGAACCCGAAAGGGTCACGGTTCCCCCGCTCCAGCGAACCCCAGTCAGGCCGAGCTCCGCCGCGCGGCTTTTCAAGCGCGCGACGTCGAGAAGGTTTTTCGCCTCCTCGGGCAATTGCCCATACCTGTCGACCAACTCAGCTTCGAGGGCGTCTACCGCCGACTCGTTCGCCGCGAGCGCGAGCTTGCGATACGCTTCGATCCTCAGATTTTCGGCGGGAATGTAGAAATCCGGAAGGAAAGCATCGATCGGAAGCTCCAGCGCGACCTCGGGCTTTTCCTTCGGAACTTCGCCCGAAAGTTCCTCCATCGCCTCCCTGAGAAGGTCGCAATAAAGTTCGAAGCCGACGGCCGTCACGTGGCCGTGCTGCTCTGGACCGAGCAGGTTACCGGCCCCCCTTATTTCGAGATCCCTCAAAGCGATTTTGGTCCCCGATCCCAGCTCCGAATGATCAGCAATCGCTTTCAGGCGCTCAAGAGCCCTCGTCGTCATGACGCTTTGCGATTCGTAGAAAAAGTAAGCGTAAGCCCTCTCATCGGAGCGCCCCACCCGACCACGAAGCTGATAGAGCTGGGCCAATCCCAGCCCCTCCGCGCGATCGACGATGAGGGTATTGACGCTCGGAATATCGAGCCCGTTTTCGACGATCGTCGTCGAGACGAGGACGTCGAATCTCTTATCCAAGAAGTCCAGCATGACCTTCTCGAGCTGCCGCTCGGACATGCGACCGTGGGCGATGGCGATCGCGGCCTCGGGAACTAGAGCCCTCAGGCGTTCGGCCGCGTCCGATATGCTTTCGATGCGATTATGCACGAAAAAGCACTGCCCTCCCCTCGACAGCTCGCGCAGTATAGCATCTCGAATAAGCTCCTCGTCGTAGGGACCAACGTGAGTCGAAACGGGATATCTATCTTCCGGTGGAGTTTCGATAACCGAAAGGTCCCTCAATCCGGAAAGGGCCATCTGAAGGGTTCTCGGGATCGGAGTTGCCGACAGCGTCAGCACGTCCACCGACTTCTTGGCGTTTTTCAGCTGCTCTTTGGCGGCCACGCCGAACCTTTGCTCTTCATCCACGACGATGAGTCCGAGGTCCCTGGCCGAAACGTCCGCGGACAGGACCCGATGCGTCCCGATGAGAACGTCCACTTTCCCCGCCGCAAAGTCCTCGGCCACCTTCCTTTGCTCTTTGGGCGAGCGAAACCGCGAAAGGACCTCGACGTTCACCGGAAATGGAGCGAACCGCTCTCGAAAGGTTTCGTAGTGCTGTTGGGCCAGAATGGTCGTGGGCGCGAGGACCACGACCTGTTTTCCGTCCATCACCGCCTTGAAGGCCGCTCTGATCGCGACTTCCGTCTTCCCGTAGCCGACGTCGCCGCAAACCAAGCGGTCCATGGGCCTATCGGATTCCATGTCCCTTTTGACTTCCTCAATCGCGAGCGCCTGGTCTTCCGTCTCGTCGAACGGGAAAGACTCTTCCAGCTCCCTTTGCCACGGCGTGTCCGGCGAAAAGGCGAATCCCTTAGCCCTGGAGCGCTCCGCGTAAAGGGAAAGGAGGTCGAAGGCCATCTTTCTGGCCGCCAGCTTCGCTTTCTTTTTCGCTTTCGCCCAATCGAGGCTCCCGAGTCTCGTGACGCTGGGAGGCGCCTCGCCCGTCCCGATGTACTTGCCGACCCTATCCAACTGATCGACCGGGACGTAAAGCTTATCGCCCTCGGCGTACTCCAGGAGCGCGTAATCGCGCTCGACGCCGTCGACGACCCTCTTGACCAGACCACCGTATCGAGCGATCCCGTGGACTACGTGAACGACGTAATCGCCGACCTCGAGATCGACCAAATCGGATAAGCGGGCGCCGGCGCGGGATGACCTTCTCTCGCGGCGCCTGAAGAAAATATCCGAATACGAGAGAACCGCGAACCCGGCCTCTTCGAAGACGAATCCAGAGGAGATTTCGCCGATCGCGATGCGAACCCCCGAACGCGGCGAAGGCGAGCATTTCGGCCCAGCATCGATAGCCCGGAGACCTGGCGCTTTTTTTCGATCGCTTCGCTCCGGTCGGTTTGGCCCGGCGCGATCGACGACTCCGTCCGCGAGCTCGACGCCCTCGGACGCGAGAACCTCTCCGATCCTTTTCGCCTGCCCGCCGTCATTCAGGGCGATCACGACCTCCAGCCCCCGCCCGGTCAAACCCTTCACCTCGTCCGCCAGCTTATCGAGCCGACCCAAAATGGAGCGAATCGGTCGACAATCGAAGGCGATGTCCGAGAAATCGTTCGAAAGCTCGACGGCGGATCGCCTTCTCAGGACGCCGAGATCCGCGTAATATTCCAAATTCGGGGCCGCGCCGGCCGCTACGGCTCTTTCCAGGTTTTCGCGCTGCGATTTAAGAAAACGAAAGGCTTCCGCCTCGATATCGGCGGGAGAATCCAACACCAGCGCGCCGAGCTCGTCCAGGTAATCGATCGGTGTGGCTTTCTCCGGAAAGATCAGCGGCATGAACCTCTCGATGCCTTCGAATATCAAACCCTCGCGAAGCATCCCGGCCTCCTCCGCAAACCAGGGCGTCCTCGAAAGCAGATCGGCCGCATCGCTCAAAGCCGCGACATCCCCGAATATTTCACGGCAGGCGTATATCTTCGCGCCGGGGAGCTCTTTTATAGAAAGCTGAGTCCCCGCGTGAAAACTCCTCACGGATTCTACCTCGTCTCCGAAAAACTCGATGCGAACCGGGTGCTCCGCGGTCGAAGGAAAAACGTCGATGAGTCCTCCGCGAACGGCGAACTCGCCCCTGCTTTCCACCAGAGATGTCCACCGATAGCCCATCAGCTCCAGCCTCGAACAAAGCGAAAGGAAGTCCTCTTCGGATCCCCTTCGGATTTCGATCGGAAAATGCGCGCCCCGCTCGGGCCCCGGGATTCTCCGCAGAACCGCCGCTACGGGAGCGACGACGAGCGCCCCACCCGCGGAAGACAGCGCATGAAGCGCTTCGAGCTCCTTGCCCACGCGGACCGCGCTCGGCGTTATCGGCTCATAGGGAAGCGCCTCTGGAGATGGCAAGAGGAAAGTGTCCTCGAAAAAGGCCTTCGCATCCCTCGCGAACCGCTCGGCATCTGCAAGACGCGCGGTTATCGCGAGCGCGGGCTTTTCGCTCCGCGCGGCGATAGCGGCAGCGAGATACGGCCTCAAAGGTCCGGGCGCCGAAACCGCGACCCCGCCCCGCAAGCCCTCCATAAGGCGGTTGAAGCCGTCGTTTTCACCCAACAGATAAAGTAGCGATTTAAGCTCCATTTACCCTCCGGCGCGTTTAACCGCGCGCCCAACCGGCGCATTCGGGGCCAAGTTCCAAGCAGACACCAATAGGCCCCGATGGAGACCACCCGGGCCCTCTTGCGCCATGTCGGTCGCCCGCAGCGCCGAACGCAATTTCATGTAGTCGGTCGCGAGGCGACTTCGAATTATCGTTACCGATTATACTCGCGCATGGCGGCTTCGACACCGTGCGCGATCAAATAAGCGACAGCTTCGGCGGCGCGGCTGACCACCACGGCCACCTCTTCGAGCTGTGACGAGGGGAAGGGCTCCAGGACGTATTCGGCGACCTCCTTCCGGCCTGAAGGCCTGCCTATTCCGATCCTCACCCTTGGGAACTCTTCCGTTCTAAGTTCCTCGATTATCGATGCCACGCCCAGGTGGCCGCCGCTTCCGCCCTTCGTTCTCACCCGGATTTTGCCGAACTCGAGATCGATGTCGTCGTAAACCGCGACGAGATTCCGGGGCTCCAGCCCGAAATGGGAGAGCAGCTTCTTGGCCGCGATGCCGCTCCTGTTCATGAAGGTCAGAGGTTTGGCCAGAATGAATCCGATGCCGCCCGTTTTTCCCTCGCCCCAAACCGACGATAGCGAGGTCTCGGAAAGCGATACTCCCAGATCGTCGGCAAGTCGGTCCGCTACCATAAACCCCACGTTATGGCGCGTATCAGCGTATTCCTCTCCGGGATTGCCCAGTCCCAAGACCAGATAGCGTATTTCGCTCGATACAGGCGGTCTTTCAGCAAGCGGTCTAAGAAAGCGGAGCAAATCGAAACCCCTACCGAAAAGCTCTATCCGCGGGCCCTCTCGGAATGTCCCCTGCAATTCGCGCTCTATTCGGCGGCCGCCTCTTCCTCGGTCTTCACGGCTTCCGCTTCCTTCTCCTCCAGCTCCTCGGCCTCCTCAACGGCGGGCGCCGCGATCTTCGGGGGCAACACGGAAACGACGACCTCGTTCGGGTCGGTCAATACCGTCACTCCGGGCACCGCTGCCAGTTCGCGCACGTGCAAGCTCTCTCCGATCTGAAGGTTGGAAATGTCGGCCTCCAGGTGAGGGGGCATATCGGCGGGCTTGCCTTGCACCTGGACTTCCCAAAGATGGTGCTCCAAAACCCCGCCCATCTTTATACCGCGCGCCTCGCCGACGGTCACAACCGGAAGCGACGCCGCAACCTCTTGATCGAGCGCAACCTTTTGGAAGTCGATATGGATGACTCCGCCGCGCACTCGATCGGTTTGTATTTCCTTTATCAGCGCCGTGGGCTTGCCCCTGTTTCCGGATATGGAAAGCCGAACGATCACGTGCGCGCCGGCTTCGCCGCGGGTTATGGCGGCGAATTCCTTGGCGTCGACGGCCAAGGGCATCGAGTCTCCATCGCCGTACAAAACCGCCGGGATCATGCCCGAAGTCCGCAATTTGCGGGCAATTCCCTTGCCCACTTTCTCGCGCTTTTCGGCTTTAAGCTCGGCTATTTCCATCGTTCAACCTTCCTTTCTTCAATTGCTCCGCTATATTTGATTATCCCCCTCGAAAAGCTCGCTCACCGAGAGGTCCTCGTGGACGTTCCTTATCGCCTGGGCGAAGAGGGGCGCGATCGACACGATCTTGATTTTCTCGATCCTTTTCTCGAGGGGCACCGGCAGCGTGTTCGTCACGACGAGTTCTTTTATCGGCGACTTCTGCAAGCGCTCTATGGCCGGACCCGATAGAATGGGGTGCGTCGCGCACGCGTAAACTTCTTTGGCCCCACGTCTGATCAAAGTCTCGGCTCCCCTCACCAGCGTCCCGCCGGTGTCGATCATGTCGTCGATCATAAGGCAGACTTTTCCCTCCACATCGCCGATGATCTGCGACACCTCCGTTACGTTGTGAGCCGGCCTGATTTTGTGAAGTATAGCGAGCTCGGCGCCCAGCCTATCGGCGTATTTCTTTGCTACTTTAACCCTGCCGACGTCCGGAGAGACGACGACCAACTTGTCGAATTTCTTGTCCTCGAAATACGAAGCCAAAATAGGCACGGCCGTTAAGTGATCAACGGGTTTATCAAAAAAACCCTGTATTTGAGCAGCGTGGAGATCCATGGTGAGTACCCGGTTCACGCCGGCTACCGTCAAGAGATCCGCGACGAGCTTGGCGGTTATGGGTTCCCTCGCCGCCGTTTTCTTGTCTTGGCGGGCATATCCGTAGTGCGGCACGACGGCGGAAATCCTCGAAGCCGAAGCCCTTTTCAGCGCATCGACCATTATAAGAAGCTCCATCAAGTTATCGTTAACCGGTTGCGATATGGTCTGAACGACGAAGGCATCGGTTCCGCGAACGCTTTCGCCGTAACGAACGTAGATCTCGCCGTTCGAGAAGTGCGAAAGCTGCACCTCTCCCAGGCTTATCCCGAGATGCCTTGCGATCTCCTCGCCCAATTCCGGATTCGATTGACCGCAAAAGACCATCAACCGCCTTCCCTGCCCGCTCGCCATCATTCCTCCTCGCGCCCTTTCTCGAACCTTTCGCCTTTGGTTTCCCGACGCCTTTTGGCCCAACCGTCGAAGTTCTTCTGCTCGGCCCTCTCGAGACCGAGGGCATCCGGCGGAACGTCTTTCGTTATCGTGGACCCAGCCCCGGTAAACGCCCCCTTGCCTATCCTTACCGGAGCGACTAGCATCGTGTCGCTGCCGATGAAAGCGCCGTCTTCGATGACCGTCTCGTGCTTCTCGAACCCATCGAAATTGCAGGTTATAGTTCCCGCGCCCAAGTTGGCGTCCTTGCCGACGCTGGCATCGCCGACGTACGATAAATGGGGGACCTTCGCCCCTTCGCCGATATCGCTTTTCTTCACCTCCACGAAACCGCCGATTTTCGCCCCTTGGCGAACTCGAGTTCCCGGCCTGATGTGACAAAAAGGACCCAGCGACGCCCCGTCCTCTATTATCGCGCCCTTTATCACCGCCTGCTCCACGACTACTCCGTTTCCGATCGAGCTGTCCACCACCCTCGCATTAGGCCCTATCTCGCAGCCCTCGCCTATGGCGGTGCTTCCCTCGATATAACAGTTTGGGTGGATCACCGTATCGCGGCCTATCCTCGCTTCCGGAGAAATGAAGGTCAGGTCCGGGGCTTCGATGGTGACCCCCGACGCCATAAGAGCTTCGTTGATCCGCCTGCGCGCGATTTGAGCGGCTTCTGCGAGCTGCTTCCGCGAATTCACGCCCAAAATCTCCTCGGGATTATCCGCCGCATGCGCGACGATCGATTCCCCGTGAGCCGCGAGGATTCCGATCGCATCCGTGAGGTAGTACTCCGATTGGACGTTCTCTTTTCCGATCTCGCCGAGAACCGAAATGAGAGCGTCCTTGTCAAAGCAGTAGGTTCCGGCGTTCACCTCGCGGATCGCCCGTTCATCCGGCGTGGCATCCCTTTCCTCGGCGATCCGGAGAACCCGCGCGCCATCGCGAAGAACCCTGCCGTAACCGGTTGGGTCGTCAAGGTTGGCGGTGAGCAGGGATACGGCCGCGCCGCTTCGCCTTCTCACCTCGACGAGCTCGCGCAGGGTCGAGGCCGTCATCATCGGGGTGTCGCCGCAAAGAACCAGCACGTCGCCGTCAAAATCGCCAAGCTCCGATACCGCACAGGATACGGCGTGTGCCGTCCCTAGCTGTTCTTCCTGGATCGCCACCCTCAGATCGCCATCTATCTTCTTCCTCACCTCTTCCGAACCGTGGCCCAACACCACGACGATCCTTTCCGGTTCGAGGCCGCGCGCAATTTCGATCGCATAGGAGATCATCGGCCGCCCGAGGATTTCGTGCAGCACTTTCGGTTTCGCCGATTTCATGCGGGTTCCCTCGCCGGCGGCGAGCACGATCACGGCTAAATCCATGACTTGCCCCTCAGATAAGCATATAGATAAAATGACAAAGCACGCGCGTCACTCCAGCCGGTTATCGGACCGGGCCCGACGAGTGAGAGGCGTGCCGGCTTTTCAAAGTTTATCATCAAAACCCGGATCGCGGCCAGACCTCGCAAAACGACCTTTCCGCCGACTGCACATAGGATCGACGATGGATCGAGAAGGGCGCCGCGCGATCCCTAAGCGCCGGTCTGCCGCTTGTACTCCTCGAGCACCGCGGTTTGGATGCGCTCCCTGGTTTCGCTGTTGATCGGATGGGCTATGTCGCGAAACTCCCCGCTGGGCAATTTCCTGCTGGGCATGGCGACGAAAAGGCCCCGCTCGCCCTCCACTACCCTGAGATCGTGAACGACGAACTCGTCGTCGATGGTGATGCTGGCGATCGCTTTCACCTTATTCATTTCCACCTGTCGAACGCTAACCTTAGTAATCTGCATGCTTGCAACTCCTTTACTCTCTCGCCGCCACCGCGATGGCTGAGACCTCTAACCCCGCGCCTTTCGGGAGCTTCGCGACTTCAACGACCTCTCTTGCCGGAAAATCGCCACTAAGTCGGTCGGACAAAACGCCGTTGACCTCATCAAACCATTCGAGATCCGCCAAAAAAACCGTCAATTTCAAGATATCTCCCATCGAGCTTCCGGCAGCTTTCAGGATCGCCTCCAAATTGTCTAGGACCCTCGCGGCCTGCTCTTTGGCTCCTCCTTTGACCAGCTTGCCGGTCTTTGGATCGAGCGGTATTTGCCCGGAGACGAACACGAAGTCGCCCGCCTTCACCGCCTGAGAATAAGCCCCGATCGGTTTGGGCGCATCGTCGGTTTCGATGCGAAGTTTCACAGCACTCCTCCCTGGGACCCTTAAAGTTAAACCTCTCATATTAATTCGTAATCCCAAATGAATCTCCTGCCAAGTGCTTCCTGATAATTTCCAGATCGGAAGGCTTATCGACGTCTATTCCTATCTCGGGAAACGGGGTAATAACGGCCTTGACCGGCGAATCGAGCATTTCCCCCACGCGCTTCTCGGCGCTGGAAATCGAAAGGGCCCCGAAAAGAGCTTTCACGACGAACGCGAAGCCGAGCATCTTGGCCAGCTTGAAAGGACTCTTCCTCATCGCATAGGCCTCTTCCATCAACCAAGCGTGGCTCTCGACCAGTGAGGGGTCTATCAACGCGATGTTTCCGCCCGTAAAGCTCCCCTCTTTCATCTTGACGTACGTCCTTTTCATTCCGGGGAATAGCCTTCTCGCCTCCTCCTCCGGAATTATCGGGTAATACAACCTAGCCGGTTCTTCGGCGCAGCGCTTCAAAAAATCGGCTATGGCCTCCGGCGTGAGGAGGGGGATGTCGGACGATAGAACTAAGACCTTGCGATCTGTCTGCAGCCTGGCCACGCCTTTGGCGAAGTTTCGGGTGAGGGAAACGTCGCTCTCGATGACGAGATCAGCCTTTTCGATCCACGGACCGCCGACCCCGGGCGGAACCACCGCGCAAATGCGCCCGATTTCCGGGCACGCGACTAGGGCATCCAAAACGTATTCGACCATGGGTTTGCCGTTTATGTCTATCAATCCCTTGGCGGGTGCTTCCGAAAGGCCCTTACTGCTTCCGCCCGCAAGGATGACGGCGTCCGCGATCAATTCTTGCTCCGCTTTCCGATCGTATCTTTTCTCAACCCCACCCAATCTTACCAGACTTTTTCTCCGGAGCCTAACGCCATCCCTCGCGGGGCCAGCGCACATTAAGGCGGCTTTGTCCACCGGCAATCGCGATCTGCGATATCGATCCCTCTTCTGGTCGGCAGAGCAAAGGCGACGAAACTATCGGGATAGGCGCTGCGAAGCTGCTCCGCCGCGAGCTCGCCCTCCCCCGGTCTGAAGATCCCGAAGGCGGTCGGTCCGCTCCCGGACACGGTAGCCCCAAGCGCCCCCACGGACCGCAGAGAGCTGAGCACGCCCTCGATCTCGGGAACGAGGCTGATCGCGGCAACCGCCAAACGATTGTCGAGCGCTCGGGCCAAATCTTCCAAATTCCCGTCTTTCAGGGCGCTTAAAACCGCATCGATCCCGTTCAGGGGGGCGACGTTCAGTTGGTCGAGCGCCGAATAAACTCGAGCGGTCGATAAAGGTGCGGGCAGCGTGACCAGTACTATCTCGGCGTTCGGCATCGGCCTGAGCGGAGATAACCGCTCTCCCCTGCCTTCGGCCAGCATAGTTCCGCCGACGATGCAAAAGGGAACGTCCATTCCGACGAGCTCGCCGATTTCGGCGAGCTCGTCGCTCGAAAGTCCGGCTCCGGAAATCTCGTTCATCCCGACGATCGCGGCCGCCGCGTCGGCCGAGCCCCCCGCGAGGCCAGCCGCGATCGGTATTCTTTTCGAAATCTCTATGGCGACTTCCAACCCTTTCGCCGCAGCAACTCGCGCCTTAAATGCCTCCGCGGCTTTGAAGGCGAAATTGGCTTCGTCGCATATCTCAGGGCGCTCGGGACATACCACTTGCGTTCGCTTCGCGGGATAAATCGAGACGACATCCGACAGAGTTATGCTCTGCATCACGCTTTTCACCAGATGAAAACCGTCCGGCAATCGGCCAAGCACGTCGAGATAAAGGTTTATCTTCGCGTGCGCGTAAAGCTTCATGCGCCTTTATTCTCCGGGGAGTAGACAGCGCCGCCGCCGATCCACGGGCGATCGACGGTTCCATCGGCGGAGAAAAAACGGCGGCGCACCGCGCCGCCGATCGGCAGTAAAAGCGGCCGATTCTTACGGAAGCCAAGGGAGCAAGTTCTCTCCATTGTGGGGATGCGTTAGCTCGACGGTTTTGGTCAACACATCGACGTAACTGTACGATACTCTTCTCGTGCGGTCCCGCTTCTCCTCTACCTTAACCACGAATAGATTCGGGTGGGTTTCTTCTAAGACGCCGTCTCTTTCGACGATCTTGCACCGGCCTAGGTTCGTCTTAAGCCTCATTTTGGCCCCGACGTAGCACCTCAAGTCCTTGCGGATCCTCTCCATCACCTGCGCTTGCGGTAGCTGGGTTATTGCCATGTCAACGATCATCTCCTTATATGACGGATAAATTTTAATATAAAAAACGAGATAAATCAAGAAATCTTTGCTTGACCGCGAGCTTTACGGTCGGATTCATGACGAGGGTTAAGGCGAAGAACGCTGAGCGCTTCACGCTTATTTATCTTCCCGCGCCGAAGAAGTTTAAACCCGTTGCGCTCGGTTTTAATGAGTTCAACGCCGCGCTTCGACTAGTTCTCGAATTCGCGGATTTGAGAGCGGATCCTTCGGCGTCACTTCAGCGCGTTCGAAATCGCCGCGAACTCTTCGAGTGAAAGCGATTCGCCGCGCCGGTCCGGATCGATGCCGGCTTCGTCGAGGGCGGATTCGACGGCGAGCCGCGGCACGGATAGCCCAGACGAAAGCGATCTTCTAAGGGTTTTCCTCCTCTGGGCGAACGCCGCCCGCACGACCTCGAAGAACAGCCGTTCATCGGACACGCGAACGGGGGGTGAAGAGCGTCGCCGGAGCCTGACGACGACCGAGTCGACCTCCGGTTCCGGCATGAAAACCCGCTTTGAGACGCGCATCAGTCTCTCCACGCGGCAGAAATATTGGAGCTTTACCGTAACACCGCCGTACTCTTTGCTTCCCGGAGCCGCCAAAAAGCGGTCTCCAACCTCCTTTTGGATCATAACGACATAAAGCTCGATTTTGGGATACCGCTCGACGTATTTGGCCAGGAGCGGCGTGGCAACCTGGTAAGGGAGGTTTGAGACGCATTTATTCGGGACTGAAATCCCGGCTGGCGGATGCCCCGGATCAAACTCCAGGGCATCCGCCAGCACGACCTCCACGTTTCCCAGGCTTTTGAGGGTTTCGTCGAGGATGGGGATTAGGCGGCTATCGCGCTCGACCGCCACGACGCGTCTCGCCAACGGCGCCATTGCTACCGTCAGCGTTCCGATGCCGGGACCGATCTCCAAAACGACATCGTCCTCGGTAAGCTCCGCGGCCGCGACTATCTTTTTCAGAACGTTCGCGTCGACCAGGAAATGCTGCCCCAGGCGCTTCAGCGGCTTAAAGCCGTATTTCTTAAGGATGTCCGCGGTCGCCCTCGGCGTGGCGAGAGATCGGCCCGTCACTTGATCAATCTAGGATCGTTACGGTCACCGTGCGTCGGCCCCACGTGAGCGCTTCTCCAACGGTGTCAAAGCACAGATCAATTCTGTTGCCCTTGATCGCTCCGCCGGTATCGGCGGCTACGCCGTAACCGTATCCCTCTACGTAGAGGCGCGTCCCCAGCGGAATAACCCGGGGATCCACCGCTACAATGCCCCGCCTGGCCCTAGCGCCGGTTGCCGTCACGTCGTTGATCCCCGGACCGCCGAATGGCGCATAACCCGTGGCCACTACCAGCAGCGTTTTCCCGGAGCTCGCCGGAGGAGTCGGGGGAATTGCCGTCCTCGCATCGCCCCTCGAAGAAACCGAGGACGGGCGGTAAAGGCGCGCCACTTTCCGTTTGGTGCCGACCTTGACGATTTCCTTTTCCGGTCGCCTCACCAAGCGCTCGAACAGCTCGGTTTCGCGTATCCGAACGCTTCCTTCGAAAACCACCCTGGCCACGCGGACGAATTCCCCCTCGCGCCCTTTTTTCACGACTTTGCGAACGCCCGCATCCAAACTCGGATCGCTTTCCACCTGGCTTTCATATGGAACTTTGGCGCGGGTGACTTGGAGCTTTCGATCAACCCTCGATACCCTTATCTCCATGCCCGGCTTGACCGGTTCGTTTCTCGAGGGCGCAACCTTATCGTCCTCGTCGATCGGAAAGCTTATCTCCTTTAGGACTTCTCCGACGGTCTCGCCGGTCGCGGCCGTCACGACCGTCTGAGTTCCCGATTTCACCTTTACTGGAATGGCTCTTTTGACAATTACTTCGATTCCTCCCGAGATTTTTGCGTTCTTTCCCGGAGTTACTTCATCTAGTGCGTTAACGACTACACCGTTTTCCTTCAGCAGGTCACCCACCTTTTCGGCGTGCGTCTTCACCGTGGTTTTGCGCCCGTCAACCTGGAGAGTCACGTAATCGCCCGACATCACGGTCGCGGTTGCCACCGCCGTGAAAAGCGCCGCTCCAATCGAAAGGATGGCCCTTTTCAGAGGGAAGACGCCGGCCAACTGATGAAAACGTAAGTCCAAAAGCATCAGTCCCTTCCATCTATTCACTTGTCAAGCGCCGGCACAAAAGCCTTAACATTATACCACAATCGGTCAATTCATCAATTACTTTAGCGCCATTTGGACGGTTCAAAGCGATACCGTCCCCTCATCGCCGAACGCTTAAATAACTATGCCCGGGATCTCGCGGAACAAAACGCGGGTTAAATGCCGAATAGGAGGGAGGCGTTAGCCCTGGTCAGTTCGGCGATTTGCGATGCCTCGGCTCGCCTGATCTCGGCTATCCTCCTGACGATTATCGGGAGGTTCGCGGGCTCATTTCGCCGTCCGCGAAGGGGATGCGGGGATAGATAAGGGGAGTCGGTTTCGACCATCAAGCGGTCATCGGGAACGTATGCGGCCACCTCCGCCGCCGCCCTGGCGCCCTTGAAAGTAACCGGCCCCGCCAGGGATATATAAAAACCGAGTGAGAGAACCTCCGAAGCGAACGATACGTCTCCGCTGAAGCAATGAAAGACGCCGGAAAAGTGCCCGACCTCGCGCAAAATGTCCAAAGTATCGCCGTGCGCCTCGCGGTCGTGCACGATTACGGGGAGGCCCACCTCTTTAGCCAGCTCGAGCTGGGCCGCAAAGGCCTCTCGCTGGATTTTTCTGGGCGATCTATCGTAGTGAAAATCGAGGCCGATTTCGCCGATCGCGACTACGCCTCCCGAAAGGGCCATTCTTTTTAGCTCCATAAGCGCGGCCCCGTTCAGGTGTTTCGCCTCGTGCGGATGGATGCCGACCGCTGGAAAAAGCCCCGGATGCGTCGACGCCAGCTCGATCGCCCGCTTGCTCGATTCGACGGTGTCTCCCGGCACGATTACGCGATCGACTCCGGCCTTTCCGGCTCTTTCCAGGGCGCCCTGAACATCCTTTATCAATTGAAGGTGGGCATGGCTATCTACCAAAGGGGCTCCGCTTTCAGGCTTCTTCTTCCAGCTCTATTCTGGGGAAAAGCGGTTCGGCTTTCTTGACCTCCGCCCCGGGCGTGATTTTTCCCCAAGTTCGGGCGTCGTCGAGCCGCTGGGCCTCGAAATTCGAGAGGCCGAGCTGCTCCCAGATTCTAGCCGCCGTTTGAGGCATCGCCGGAGATATCAGGATCGCGACTATCCTTATCGCTTCGGCCAGGGAGTTCATCACCGTAGCCAACCGCTTTTCGTTTCCGGACTTGTAAAGCGCCCAAGGCGCGGCCTCGTCTATGTACTTGTTGGCGCGCCTGATCACCTTCCATATCTCGATCAGCGCCTCTCTGAACCCCAATCGGGCGAAAAGCGGTTCGATCGCATCCGCGCAGCCCGTCGCCAGCTCTACAAGCTCCTCCTCGAGCGGAGTCAATTCGCCTGGAGGGGGAATCTTGCCGCCCACGTATTTCTTCATCATCGGGATGGTCCGGTGCACCAAGTTGCCCAGGTCGTTGGCCAAATCGTCGTTGATTCTCCTGACCAGCGCTTCGTGGGTGAATTCCCCGTCCAAACCGAAAGTAACCTCGCGGAGCAGAAAATATCTGAGCGCATCCGCGCCGAACTCGTCGACCAACAAGTTGGGATCCACGACGACCCCTTTGGACTTCGACATCTTGGCCCCGCCTATCGTCCAGAAACCGTGCGCGAAGACGCACTTGGGAAGCTCTATTCCCGCCGCAAGCAGCATGGACGGCCAGATCACGGCGTGGAAGCGCAAAATATCCTTGCCGATTATATGGAAATCGGCCGGCCAGAAAGCGGCGAATTTGTCGGGATCGTTCAAGTAGCCCGCGCCCGTGATGTAGTTGATGAGCGCATCGAACCACACGTAGACGACGTGCTTTTCGTCAAAGGGGACGGGAATCCCCCACTTAAAGGTCGTCCTGGAAACGGAAACGTCCGTTACGCCGCTTTCGAGAAAGGACACGACTTCGTTGCGGCGGAAATCCGGCTGGACGAAGCCTGGATTTTTCGCGATGTGGTCGAGCAATGCAGGCGCGTACTTCGAGACTTTGAAATAGTAACTCTCTTCCTTGACCCACTCGACTTCCCTTCCGCATTCGGGGCAGCAGCCGTCCACGAGCTGGCTCTCCGGCCAGAAGGTTTCCTCGTAAACGCAGTACATGCCCTCGTAATACCCTTTGTAGATGTCTCCCCGATCGTAAAGTTTCTGGAAAATCGACTGAACCACATCAATGTGCCGCTTTTCCGTCGTTCGGATGAAATCGTCGTTCGAGATGTTCAGGCGCTCCCAGAGGTTTCTGAAGGGCACCACCATCCTGTCGCAGTGCTCCTGCGGAGTCAGGTTTCTTTGCCCCGCCGCTCGCTCCACCTTCTGACCGTGCTCGTCGGTTCCCGTGAGGAAGAGCGTTTTTCGGCCTGCCAAGCGATTGAAGCGCGCGGCGGCGTCCGCGGCGACGGTCGAGTACGCGTGTCCTATATGGGGCACGTCGTTAACGTAATAGATGGGCGTCGTGACGTAAAAACCCTTATCCCGCAATGCCAACCTCCGTCCGCTATCCGATATTACCATAAACCAGCCCGGATCGCTCCGCGTCCGGCGCGATTAAGCCTCAACTCCCGGCGCAAACCCGAAGTTACGAGCGGAGTTAATAACCTTGTAACTTTTCGATTTGACGCGGCTCATTCGCTAGCAATATAATTGAGCAATAACTCTAAGTACACGACTGCATCGAAAGGAGCGAGATGAAGGCGACTGGCATCGTCAGAAGGGTAGATGAACTCGGCCGCATCGTCATACCGAAAGAGCTGAGGCGCACGTTCGGCATCGATATAAAAGATCCCATCGAGATATTCGTCGATGGAGATAACATTATTTTAACAAAATACCGCTCCTCATGCGTGTTCTGCGGCCGCCCCCACGGCATCCAAAGCTTCAAGGGTAAGTACGTCTGCTCCGAATGCGTAGGGGAGCTCTCGCGCGGTTAGATCTCCGGAGCTAAACCTCCCTTCGGCCAACCGCCTTTGCGGCCTCGTGCACTTTCCTCCTCGGCAAACCCGCTTTTTCGGCCACCTCCGCCACCGCATCCCTCTTCGAAACGCCGAGCGCGATTAACCTTTCGACTTCGCCCTTGAGTTCGTCAGGCGAGAGCTTTTCTTCGGGCGGAGCCCCTTTATCGATTACGACCACCATCTCGCCTCGAGGACGCTCGCCCAGGCGCTCCGCCACTTCGGCGGCCGTGCCCCTCACTACCTCCTCGAACTTCTTCGTCAGCTCCCTCGCCACGGCCACGCGCCTTTCCGGCGCGATCTCGGAGAGCTCTCGCAAAAAGCGCGATATCCTGTGGGGCGCTTCGTAAACGATCACCGTTCGGCGGCTTCGGAGCAGCTCTTCCAAAAGGCGTCGCCTTTCCCCCGCCTTCCTCGGCAAGAATCCCTCGAAGACGAAGCTGTCCGTAGGAAGTCCCGACGCGATCAGTGCCGTTATCGCCGCGGCCGGACCGGGGAGCACCTCCACCCGATATCCGCACTCGATCGCCTCCCTTATCAGTTTATAGCCTGGATCGGATAGGCCGGGGGTCCCGGAGTCCGAAACGAGCGCCACCGACCTGCCTTCTTCCAAATGGGAGATTATCTTGGCGATGCGCCGCTTCTCTTGGTGCTCCCTGTAGCTCAAGATGGGCTTTGAAATCCCGTAATGGGCCAGCAATTTTCCCGTCACGCGGGTATCTTCCGCGGCGATGAGATCCGCCTCTTTTAGCACCCTCAAAACCCTTAGGGTGACATCCTCGAGGTTCCCGATGGGGGTCGGACAAACGAATAAAACTCCGCTCTTCCGCTTAAGGCTCACCTTCCGTCCCCCGGTCAGCCGCGCCCGACCCGAGCCCGCTCAGCGATAAAAAGGCGAGCGTCCAAGTGCTCGATATGAAAGCCTGAAAAATGGAGCTCGCAAGAATCAAAATCGCCAATCCGGGAATCGCGAGCGAAACGCCCAGGAAAGGCGCTTTTGAAAAGGCCGATGCGGCCGGCACCATCGTAACCAATCCGATGAATCCGGCGGCGATGGCGAACGCGATCGAGAGGCCGAGCACGATGAAGAAGAATGCCGCAGAAGCGCCTTTTCTTTCGCGCAGCAGGCGAAACCCCTTGGAAATGCTGGTGAAGACCCCGCTGCCCTCGACAACCCTATACGACTCCGCGAAAGTGTTGATTATGCTCAAAACGGCCGCAACCGGAAGGGCAACCGCCACAAAAACGAGCACACCGAGCAAGACCGCCAATATCAGGGTGGGCGGAGGATTTTCCCGACCCAGGCCTCCCGCAAAAGCGACAAAGGCGGGTATCGAAAACGCCAACAGCGCCAAAAATCCGACGATAAAGGCGGGGATCCATATCGAAAGCGATATGCCGATTATCGCGAGAAAATTCCTGAAGCCGTCGGAAAAACCGGCCCGAACGCTGGACGCCTCTCCGCTGTCGATCCGTCGCACCAGCCCGATGAGCGCTCCTTTCGCCATCGCCGAAACGACCACCAAAGCGACCCCGACGAGGATGATCCCGAATATGGCGGCCATCAGAAGGCCGGGTTGCAAAGATGCGCCGTCGAGCGGCAGGGCGCCTTCGCCGGGGGGAGATCCGGCGAAAGGAGAACCGCTCTCGGTCGCGTTGAAGTTCAACTGGGATATCCAGTTGACGCCCGCACCCCCAGCCAAGAAGCCGAAAAGCCACAGAGGTCGGTTTTTCCAGGTTATTCTCCAAGCGCGCGATATGATCGCCGAGTAATCCACGATGAACCCCGAAAGGCCGATTCACAGATGTCGGTTATTATATCACCGGGAGCCGCGGATCCGCGAGCTCAACCCACGCGCACGAGCTCGTAGTCCCTGCTTCCCAGACCCAGCCTTTCCGCATGAGCGAGCTGAACGGTCCAATCTATACCCGTCAGCGTTCCGAACTTGTCCTCGGCATTTGGATCGCTCAAGCGGCTGCCTTTGATCCCCTCGGCGGCGTTCACCAAGTCGACGCTGGCCTGATCGACGGCCACGATGTCCGCGGAGGCGACGATGCCGATATCCGGCACTATCGGCGCATCGCTCCAAGACCAGCAATCGCAATCCGGAACCACGTCGATCACGAAATTCATGAAACCGACTTTCCGCTCTTTGCCTTTGATCACGCCGAGGGCGTATTCGGCCATTTTTTCCTGGAAAACTCCAGGATCGCTTTTCCAGTTTATCGCGATCGCCCCTTTGGGGCAGGTGACGGTGCATTCGCCGCAGCCCAAGCACCTTTCGTAATCTATGGTCGCGGCCGACGCCACGGTTATCGCGTCCGCCGGGCACCACTCCACGCACCGCTCGCACGCGCTGCACACCGCCGAGTCGATGGTCGGCAAAAGATCGGAGTGCATCACCTGTTTTCCGCTTCGGCAACCGGAGCCCATCCCGATGTTCTTGATGGCCCCGCCGAAGCCGCTGGCCTCGTGCCCTTTCACGTGTGTCAGCGCTATTATCGCGTCGGCCTCCCTTATAGCCGATCCTATTTTCACCTTTTCGAAGTGCTTGCCGCATATCTCGACTTCTATGTAGTCGTGTCCATTTAAACCATCGGCGATGACCAGCGGGGCGCCCACCGTCGCGTACGAAAAGCCGTTTTCTATGGCCGTCACGAGGTGGTCTACCGCGTTCGCCCGACTGCCGACGTAGAGCGTGTTCGCGTCCGTCAAGAAGGGCTTCCCGCCGGCTTCCTTGATCTTGTCGACCACCCTCCTCGCATAGAGCGGAGAGAGAAATGCCGTGTTGCCCCGCTCGCCGAAGTGAACCTTGACGGCGACAAGATCGCCTTCGTCTATGAGCTCGCCGAAGCCGGCCCTTTCGAAGAGCTTGTCTACCCGCTCGAGGCGGCTTCTCTTTCCGCCCTGAGCAGCGGTGAAGAACGCCTTGGACAACTCTCAACCTCCAGTTGTTCTTTAGATCGCTTGGCGAGCCAATGGCGCGCCGTTTGAGCTAATTCTAGCAGATGCGCACCGAATATCCATCGAGATCACCGCTTCTCGAGGTTTTCGGATCGGCCCCTTGGCCTTCCCGGAATCGCGCCGATGCGGAGGATAAAAATCCCCGAGAATATCGAAAGGTCGATTGCGCGATTCCGCGGAACTTGCCGCAGTCAATGGTCAACCGCAGCCCGGCCGAAGGTACGGCGACCCGGCGATTTCGAAAATCGAGATGGTCCGATCGTGGTAGAATAAAAGCGGCATGGATGAAAAACGACCTTTGATGATATTTCTAATCGCGGCCTTGATAATCGCGATCGTGGCGGCCTCGGTATCGGTTATACTGTTGCTGACCTCCGCGCCCCCTTTTGCAACTAGCCGGACATTCTCATCCGCGGGCGAGCAGATTTACTTCACCGGCACCACCACCCGCGGTGCCATAGACTTCACCGGGGGACCGCCGTGGTTCCAGATGCACGACGGCGGGTGCGTCGTATGCCACGGATCGGACGGTAAAGGCGGCCGCATTCCGATGATGGGAGGCTTTACCGCTCCGGACATTAGATACAAAACCTTGACCAAGCCCCACGAAGACATGCCAGCGTTCACGAGGGCGACGATCGGACGGGCAATTACGGAGGGCAAGGATTCGGACGGAAGCGATCTCAGCGGCAACATGCCGCGCTGGCGAATGTCGAAAACCGACCTCGATGAGGTCATAGACTACCTGAAACGCCTCCCGTGAGCCCAAAAGACGCGAGCTCTTCCCGCCCAGAAGCCCGCGCGCAAACTAATGATTCCCGCTTAAGTCGAGGGTTGCAGTTCGGAAACCGCACCGGCTCAAGCCCCGTAGATCGGCGCTAGCGCTTCGGCGCCGGCGGCGCGGGCCTCGCGGGGCTGGCCCCGCTTTTATTCGAAGGAGCGCCGGAAAGGCCGAGGCCGCCCGGCAAACTCCTCATCGCACCCGAGCGCCCTTCAACCCGTTCTAAGCTTTCCTCCTTGAGAGCGGGCGCGATGATCTTTGCGCCCTCGATGCGACCGTTGGAGCCATCGAGCGAGCCGGTGAAAACGTATACCGGTTCAAAAAACGAACCCCTGTCCGAATCGGCGACGAGAACGTACGCGATCTCGACCGACCTAACCGTCATGGTCTGCGCTGGCTTGCCAGGTTGCGTCCGGGGCGCGGTCCGCTCGGCAGCGGTTCCGGCCAGCGCCGATGAGGCCGCGCTTTCCCTGCCCTCGGACTGAGGCAAGAGAAGCGCCGCGGGCCAGGACGCGCCTAGCTCCTTGAACACCTGACCGACCGGACGGAGCGCGTACTCCGACGAAACGAGATCGCTCAAGAGCTGGCCGCGCGCCGCGATCACTTCGCCCCCCCGATCGACCTCGACCGACGCAAACGGCGCCGGGTCGCTGCCCCGGTTTTCAAGGTAAATATCCCGTCCATCGAGCTTTGCCGCGAACGATACGGTGAGCGTTCTCCCGGCGATAGACTTAGCGGCTACGGCCGCCCCCGTCGAAGGCGCGACTTTCGCTTCCACCTTTCCGGGCGGCATGAGTCCCTTATCCTTCAGCCAGCTTTTCGCTATGTCGATCGCTTTTCTCTCGTCGAGCGTCCCCTTCGAATCCCCAGCCGCAGTCGCCTTGATGCTTCTCGAGCTGACGAAGAGGTAGCCCCCGCTCGATATGTCAAAGGAGATGGGCGGCGCATTCCCAGCGGGCGGAACCTCAAAGCTGTAGAGGTAATCGACGTCCGGCGTTTCCGGCCTCATGATGCTGATGGATACCGGCGGCCCGTCGATTCCCAACGCCTTAGCGAGCTCGTAGGCCCTCTCCTTTTCCACGACGGGAGGCCTGTAGACCTTTATCGACTCCGGAAGCTTCGGATTTCCCGCGCTCCAAACGAGCTTCACGCGCTCGCCCAAGGATCGCCACGGCGACGACCGGCCGGCAGAGAGCGGCAGCAGCGCGGCCCTGGGATCGACCGATCGGAGGGGAAACCTCGATCCAGCGGCGCCTTGAATCTTCCGAACCCCTGGAACTGGAACTTTTCCGAACCCTTCCTCCCCCTGAACCCTTCGAGCGCCGCTCTCGACGACGAAAGGCTCTCGCGAGGAGCGGCCCAAATAAAAGGCGCTTCCGATGGACGCGACGAGCGCAGCCGCTCCGATTCCGATTATCAGCCACCGCCTCATTCCCCGGTTACCTCCGATCCTAAATTCGCGGCAATCCGCGTCGCTCGATCGCTCGCCGCTGCCAGCGCAAAACCATCGAAAGCGCGGACGCTTTGCGCCGGTTAGAATAGCGCGTTACGATATTATACCAGGACTGTATGGGACCGGGGATAACGGCGATCGCATCTTTCTAGGGGGTTCGACCTGTCGCCCTTTAATTACGCCGCCGCCTCGTATTCCTTCAACTTTTCGGCGAACTCTCGAAGTTTCTTCTCGACCAGATAGTTGACGGTTCCGACTTCGTACGGCCCTTCTGGGGTCCTAGCGCCGGCCTTTCTGCCGGTCAAAACCTCGATTCCCTCATCGATCGTGGAAACGGCCCAAATGTGGAACTGGCCAGCTCTGACTGCGTCCACGATCTCCTCTTTAAGCATGAGATTCCTCAAGTTGGCCTTCGGGATCATTACCCCCTGGTTGCCGGTCAGCCCCTTGACTTTGCAGACGTTATAATAGCCTTCGATCTTGGCATTTACGCCTCCGATGGGTTGGATTTCGCCGCGCTGATTCACCGAGCCGGTCACCGCGATTTCCTGGTTTATCGGAACGCCGGAAAGCGATGAAATCAAGGAGTACAGCTCGGTGGAAGAGGCCGAATCCCCTTCTATCTCCTCGTATACCTGCTCGAAAGAAAGCGTCGCGTCCAGCGAAAGCGGGGCGTCTATCGCGTATTTCCCCTGCAGGTATCCGGCGAGCGTGTAGACCCCCTTAGAGTGGATCGGCCCTCCGAGCTTGGTCTCCCTTTGAATATCGATGACCCCTTTTCTGCCGACCCTGACCCGGGACGTGATCCGATTCGGACGGCCGAACATGTAATCGCCGATTTGAGAAACGGATAAGCCGTTTATCTGCCCCTCGGCAACGCCTTCCGTGGCGATGAATATCGTCCCCTTTTCGATCATTTCGCGGATGCGCTCTTCGATCATGTTCGAGCGATAAACCTTCTCCTCGATCGCCCTCTTGACGTGCTCCGCCCCGACCGCTTCGGCTCCGTCCAGGGATGCCCAATATGAGGATTCCACCACCAGGTCGCCTATCTCCATCACCCTGGTAGAGAGCTTCTCCTGGTCTCCCGAGAGCCAACTTCCGTACTCGATGAGCTTGGCCATGCCCCCGCGATCGAAGTGCTTGAGATTCGCATCTCTAACGATTCTGGAAATCAAGCCCATATACTGCTCGATGTGATCGCGGGTTCTGTCCATGTCGATGTTAAAATCGGCCCTCACTTTGAAAAGCTTTCGAAATTCCTCGTCGAAATAGTAGAGCAAGGAATAGAGCCACAGGTTGCCCACCAATACTACCTTCACGTCCACCGGCACCGGCTCCGGCTTCAGCGTTACGGCCGGAACGGCGCGGTACTGCTCGCCAAGGTTCTCGATCCGAGCTTCCCTGCTCCGAAGCGTCCTCTTAAGGGCCTCCCACGAAAACGGATTGAGCAGCACTTCCAGAGCGTGCAGTATGAGATACCCGCCGTTCGCTCGATGAACCGCCCCGGGTTTTATCATCAAGAAATCGGTCGCCATGCCTCCCATCTCAGCCCGGTATTCGATCTTTCCGAAAAGGTTGTAATAGGTCGGATTGAGCTCGAGGACCACGGGGGCGCCGACCCGCCCCGCGTTGTTCACGAACAGATTGACTTTGTACCTGTCGAAAGAAGGTCCCCTCGTTAAAAACTCGAGGCCGGGAATCGACACGGGCGGGCGCCTGGCCGCCTTGAAATCTTCGACGCGGTCCGCGATATCCTGCTCGACTAGCTTCAGGTGATCCACCACCTCGGGATATCCCTCGTACTTCTTTTTGTAATCCTCGAGAAGATGGCCGATCGCGAACAGCACGATCTCCCTGTCCAGCGTCTGCACCTCATCGCGTGCCTGCTTCTCCATCTTGCGAACTCCGCGAAGGAGTTCGTTTACCTCCGCCTGAAGCTCCTCGCTTTCCCTTTCTATTTCTTCGCGCTTGTCCGGCGGCAATATCTCGAACTCCTCCCTGGTCATGGGACGCCCTCTTATGATGGGAATCGTCATAATTCCGGCCGCGGTCACCTGCACGACGAAGTTTTTCTTTTCGGCGTCTTCCTGAAGCTTCGCAAGGGCCTCGTCGCGCTTCCTCTCGAACCTCTGCATTATCTCGGATTTCCTCTTTTCGTACTCCTCGCTCTCGAAAGCTCGGGGGATCTCCTCTTGGGCGTGCCTGATGAAATCGTCCATATCTTTCGCGAAGGATCTCCCCATGCCGGGAGGCAGGGATATCGCCCGCGGTTGATCCGGATCCGCGAAGTTGTAGACGTAGACCCAGTCTTTCGGAACCAGCTCTCGCTCGGCAAATTGCTTCACGAAAGTTTGAACGACTTGATCCCTGCCGGATCCGGTCGGACCGGTGACGAAAAGATTAAAGCCAGGCGTCTTGAGGCCCAGCCCGAATTCGATCGATCTCACGGCCCGTTCCTGCCCAACCGGGCCCATCAGCGGAGGCACCTCTTCGGTGGTCTCGTACGGAATTTCAGCCGGATCGAAAATTCTCCTGAGCTTTTCGGGCTGCACCTCGTATTCGCTCGCCATGAGCCACCTCCGTTCGAAAGACTCGGAGGGTTTTGTTCCCTTTCGCGAAGATGCATAAAAGCGGCATGAGCGATCTCAAGAAGAGTTTGAAGAGGCGTTCGATGGCCGAGGAAATAGCTCAGAGACCGGCTTCTTTGATGGCGGCGATCGCCTCGACGGCGCGGTCGATCTCTTCCGGCTCGTTAAAGAAGCCCGGGCTCAAACGCACCGCCCCCGTTTCCAAAGTGCCGAGCGTCTCGTGCGCGTCTGGGGAGCAATGGAGGCCGGGCCTGGAGGCGATGCCGAAGCTGCGATCGAGGATGAACGAAACCCTGTCTGCATCAACGCCATCGACGTTGAATAGAACCACGGGGGCTCGATCCCGCCCCGCGGGAGGTCCGTAGAGCGTCACCCCGTCGATCGCGCTTAGCCCGGATAGCAGGCGCTGCGTAAGCGCGCGCTCTTTCTCCTCGACGACCTCGATCCCTATTTCGGATAGGAATTCGACAGCCGCGCGAAGCCCGGCTATGCCGGGCGTGTTCGGAGTTCCGCTTTCGTATCGATCCGGGCGCTCCGCGGGCTGCTCTTTAACCCTGGAATTCGATCCGGTTCCACCCTGGACGAGCTCCTCCAGCTCCACGTCGGGATGGATGTAAAGCCCGCCCGTGCCCTGCGGACCGAGCAAACCCTTGTGCCCGGGAAAAGCCAGCAGATGAATCCCCAGCGCTTTGACGTTCAGCGGGCGGTGGCCAACGAGCTGAGCTCCATCGACCATGAAAATCAGTCCCCTGGCGCGCGCCAGCTCGGAGAGCTCTTCGAGCGGCGCGAGCGTGCCGACGACGTTCGAGGCCGCGGTCACGGCGAGGAGCTTCGTCGCGGGCCCGATCGCCGCCTCGATCGCCTCGACCGAGATGCTGCCATCTGCTTCGCATCGAGCTTTCGTGGTCGACACGCCGATCTCCTCGAGCTTCTTCAGGGGTCGGGAGACCGAATTGTGCTCGACGCCGGTGGTCACGACGTGATCCCCGGGCCTGAGAAGGCCCTTCAAGGCGAGATTGAGCGCCTCGGTGCAATTCGCGGTGAAAACGATATTCTCAGAACTCGACACGCCCAAAAGGGAAGCGATCGCTTCCCTGGCTTCGAAGATCTCCCTCCCCGCAGCAAGCGCCATCCGATGAGAGCCCCTTCCGGGATTGGCGCCCTTCTCCCTGAAGCACTTCTCCACCGCTTCCAGAACGCACTCCGGCTTAGGATATGAAGTTGCCGCGTTGTCCAGGTAAATCACGCCAAATCCCTCAGATCGATATCCCAAGCGGAGCAGGAATAGTGCGGTCTCACCAGATCTCCGAACCCCGACAGCCGAAGCAGAGCTTCGACGTCGGAGGCGCCGATCTTCGCCTCGACGAGGGGCCACCTGACGCCGAACTTTCGCGCCACCTCGAACGCGGGCCTTCTCTCCTCGGCATCGTCCAGGTTCGTCCCGTCGACGAGGTGCGCATACCCGCCTTTCTCGGCCAGGCGCTTCATCTCGCCGAAAAGCTCTTCCTTACAGATGAAGCAGCGCCGCTCGACGTTCTCGACGAATTCCGGGTTTTTGTACTCCCGCGTGGCGATTAGGGCATGGCGGGCGCCCAAAGTCCGCGCCAGGCCCTCGGCGGTTTTGAGCTCGTCGGGCCTTCTGATCGGCGAGACCGCCGTCGCCGCCAAGACGCGATCCGCTCCGAGCACGTCTACGCAAACCTTTAATAGCAGCGAGCTATCCTTGCCTCCCGAAAAGGCGAGGACCGCGCTTCCATAGCCGAAAATGATCTCCTCGAGGAGAATCAGCTTGCTTTCGAGAGCTCCGGGCATTTTCACCTCGCGGAGAGATCCAGGGCTTCTTCTATATACCCATCGCCGGAGCCTTGACCGCGAATGCCGTTCTGCGAGATGTATTCTTCAAGCATGTCTCTGGTTTTAAGTATCTCGATCGGTTCCGCGAGCTCGATGACCCACCATTCGCAGGACTTCGCAGATTTCAAAACGTCCAACCGCTCCGCGATTTCTCCGATTTCCTTGGGAGCGATATGTCCGCAGGCCTTCGTCTCCGTATGGTAGATATGCGCGTTGAACACTTTGTCTCCCTGAAGCGCTATATATCGACCATACGAGCCATCGATTAAGCCATTCGCCCGGCACGCGTGCGCGTGCCCGATGTCGAAGGTCACCCCGGCGCCGGACTCGCGGATCATCTCCGCGAACTTCTCGGGATCGCTCGTCCAAACCGTAGTCAAGTTCTCGAGGCAGATCGTTACGCCGCGCCTTGCCCCGAACGACACCAGTTCAGCCAAGTTCGCTAGCGCCGTTCCCCAATCCAAATCCCTGTCGTCGTCCAAGCCGAGCCCGATGTGTATAGTCATGTGCTCGCCTCCGGCCTGGGAAACCATCTCAGCCATCCGCTTCAAAATGGCCATGGCGTATTCCGACCTGATGTCCGAGTAGGCGAGATCCAACTTGGGGAACCTGCAGTGATAGCGCACCTCGAAATCCCCAAGTGACTCTATCTTTCGCAGAAAATTCCCGAGCGAAAGATCGAGATCCAAGGACCAATCGATCGCCGCAAAGCCGTTTGCCCGGGCAAAATCCGCCAACCCAACCGCGTCTTGTCCGAAAATATTCGGCAGCGCGAACTTAACCTTCTCCACTTAAAGACCCAGCTCCTCCGCGATACCGCCCATCGCCTCGAGGCCGATCCGCACGAATTCCTCCAGCGACAATCCTAGATCCTCGCAGGACTTCATCTGCTCGCGATTCGCGCCGCGCGCGAAAGCCTTCTCTTTGAAACGCCTGAGGGCGAAAGAAACGTCGACCTCGCTGAGCTTTTTATTCGGAGTCATGAGCGCGCAGGCCACCAAAAATCCCGTGAGCGGGTCGGCCGCGTAAATCGCTTTATCGATCGGCTTATCGATGGGCGCTTTACCCGCGTGTGCGAGAACCGCGTGGATGATTTCCGGATCGAAGCCCTTCCTTTCGAGCTCCTTTGCCGTCTCAAGACCGTGGATTTCCGGCTTGTCGAAAGTCGCGTCGTAGTCGAGATCGTGGAGCAAACCCGCCAACCCCCACTTGTCAGGATCGCCTCCGAATCTGGGCGCCAGCGCCCTCATTATCGCTTCGGCGGCCAGCATGTGCTTTATGAGGTTCGCGCTCTTAACTCGGGACTTAACCAGCTCATAGGCCTCGCTTCTATTCACCGATCTTGCTCTTCACCTTCTCCCTCAGCCAATCTATCCAGGCATCAACGCCCTCACCGGTCTTGCACGACAGGGGCAATATCTTCACGTCTTTATTCATCTTCGCGACAACTTCCCTCAGCCGATTCAAAGAGAAATCGAAAAGGGGAAGCGCATCTATCTTGCTCACAACCAGCGCGTCTACTTCTGAAAAAATGAGAGGGTACTTCAAGGGCTTGTCGTCGCCTTCGGGAACGGAAAGTATCATGACTTTCAAGTCCTCGCCCAGCTTGAACTCCGCGGGACAAACGAGGTTGCCCACGTTTTCCACGATCAGCAAATCGATCCGATCCAGGTCGAGGTGGGAAACCGCCTTCTTGATCATGTCGGCCTCGAGATGGCAAGCGCCTCCGGTGTTGATCTGGACCGACGGAACTCCCCGCTCCCTGATCTTCTCGGCATCTACCTGGCTCGCTATATCTCCTTCTATAACCGCGATGGATAGATCTTTTCCCAAGCGCTCGATCGTTTCGAGGATGAAAGTCGTCTTTCCGGCGCCCGGAGATGCCATAAGGTTTACGACGAAGATCCCCTTCTCCGAGAAAAGCGATGCGTTCTCGGCCGCGAGCGCATCGTTCGTTCCCAGTATGTTCTCGAGGATTTTTATTTCCACCGCGCCCTCCTATTGGATATCATTATACACGCTATTTTGCTTTCTGCGTCTAATCGTCCGCAGTCCCCAGGGAGTCGCGGCTTGCAGCGGCCCGTCGCTTGCCGCGAGCGCGATCCCGCGCAGCTATTCCATCTCCACGCTTTCCACCGTGAGCTCTTTTCCGGATATCACCTGCGTGGTAAAGCCGTTGCACTTGGGACAAACCATGAACGCGAAGGGCTCCACTCGGCTTTTCTCGCCGCACGAGCTGCATTCGACGACGAGGGGCACTTCCTCGATCACGAGCTCGGCACCTTCGGCGATGGTGCCCACCCGCAAGTGCTCGAAATGGAATTGCATGGAGTCGGGAATTATGCCTTCCATCTCCCCGGCCTTGAGCTTTATCTTGGTGATCTTTTTGGCGCCCCGCTTTTCCGCCGCATCGAGGGCGATCTTCATCACGCTTTGCATCAATCCGAACTCGTGCATTCAGCGCCCCTCGCATCCAAAGAGCTTCTTATTTCCACCGCGACCAACTCCAAAAGACGCGGCAGCTTTTCCTGCAGCTCCGGCGTGAGCTCCAGCCCCCACTCGAGGGATTTGGGCTGGATTCCAAAAATCACCGTCTCGCAGTCGTTTCCCATGAATTTCGCCAACTGGAGGGCCTCGATCAAGCCGACGTCGTGCAGCGAAAACCGGGCTTCGGGCGCCTTATCGTCCGCGGCGACGTCCTCAGGGGTAAACCGGTAGATCGTTCCGGGTTCGGCATCGGCGTCGACCGCGTCGATCACGATGAGCTTCGACGCCCCTTCGATCATGGGAATGAGACCGTAGCCCGCGGTGCCGCCGTCTACGAATTCGACCCCTTCGGGAAAATCCATTTTTTCCAGCTCTTTTATCGCCTTAACGCCGACGCCCTCGTCCGTGAGGAGCGCGTTGCCGACGCCCAGGACCACGATTTTTCCCTCCAAGGCGCTCACCCTACTTGGCGGTCGTCGCAACCGGCGACGCTTCCCCTAAGGTGCGTTTTTTGGGCTCGACGAAACGGGCGAATAACATCGAAATCTCGTACAGGAGAACGAGAGAGACGCCGAGGATGATCATCGGCAGAGGACTCCAGTCGGGCGTGGCGAGCGCCGCCACGGCAAAGCAGACGACGTAAACGAACCGCCATTGCTGCCGCAACGTTTTCCTCTGGACCACTCCGAGCCGCACCAGAAGGAGAACCAGCAGCGGCGTTTCAAAGGCGACGCCGAACGAGAGCAGGAACAGGGACACAAAGCGAACGTACTCCGGCGCCGTCAGCACCGGATGGAAGAAATCCCCACCTTGATTGAGAAGCCAGCGAACGGCCGGGGGAAGCACGAAGAAAAAGCACACCGCTACCCCGGCCAAGAACAAAGCCACCAAAGCTCCGAGCACCGGATAAACCCATCGCTTTTCGTTTTCCTTGAGCGCCGGCGAAAGAAAGGCCAGCGCCTCGTAGAAGACGACCGGCGACGAGACCAGGAAGCCCCCCAATATGGCCACCTTTATTCTGGCCATGAACGGGTCCATAACGCTCAAATAGTTGATCTTGAAGGGGGTCCCATCCGGCAACTTCGCGGGGAGGGGCATCATCAGCACTTTCAGGATCTCAAAGGAGAAGAAATACGCGATGAAAGAGGCAACCGCAAGCGCTATGAAGGCTATGATGATTCGGTGTCTGAGCTCCTCCAGATGCTCGAAAAAACCCATCACTTTTGGGTCCATATATAAAACCCCCGAATGGCCTCGCGTCAGGCCGAAATTAGGATGGTGTCGGAGCCGAGGGGGTCTTTTTCTCGTCCTCGAGCGAAACCGACTTCGTCACCTGCTCCTGTATTTCCTGCGACGATCGCTTGAACTCGTTTATCGCTTTACCTATGGCCTTGCCCATCTCGGGCAACCTTTTCGGGCCGAAGATGATCAAAGCTATCACCAAGATGATTACAAGTTCCGTAGGTCCTAAACCGAACATTTTAACACCCCCGTTTCCGCATCCGAGGAATAAGTTTAACAGCCTGGGCATCCCGTGCCAAGCTGAGAGCGCATGGCGACCCCGCAAAACAAAAAAGGCCTTGAATCATTATAAATCAAGGCCGCGGTTTTTTCACGCGTTCTCGAGATGCGCGCTCAGGTTCCCCTTTTTATGCCCTTCAGAGCTTCCGCCTCGGACGAAAATATCGGAAAAACCTTCACCAGCCCCGTGATTCGAAAGATCTTCAGGATGTTGTCTTGGGTGCAAACCAAACTTATCGAGCCCTGATGGGATTTTACGCGCTTAAGCCCCCCGACGAGGACCCCCAATCCCGAGCTGTCCATGAAATCGACCTTTTGGAGATCGACTACGATGTTGTATCTGCCCTCATCGACCATGTCGATCAAGCGGCTTTTCAGCTTTGGAGCGGTGTAGACATCGACTTCGCCCTCCAAAGTGATCACGCCGACTCCATCCACTTCTTTGCTCTCGATCTTCAAATCCACACTCTATCACCCCTTGGTAGGACCTCCACGTTAATACCCCCGGGAACGCGCAGCTAAACATGCGGCAGCAAAGGGCAAGCGCCCAGCGGATGAGCATCCACTGAAACAATTTTAGACTTGACCGTCTTTCTTTACAATCGCCAATTTGACTTGGCGCCATGAGACGAGCGCTCCGCGAAGGTCGAGATCAGGCGCGCCTTTCGCCGTATCGTCTCAGTATTTCCACGACTTCGGTATCGCTCACCTGCGCAAAATCCGCGTAAAACTGCCCGACGGCGAAAAAAAGCTCGGGGGTTTCCAAGCAGATTATCTCGTCGACCTCCTTGGAAAGCCGCTCGCAGGTATCGGGAGGAGCTACCGGAACCGCGAGCACGATTTTCTGGGGATTTTTGCCGCGAACGGACCTCGCAGCTGCGATCGCCGTGTAGCCGGTGGCGAGGCCGTCGTCGACCAATATGGCGATCTTTCCGTCGATCGGGGTCGGGAGCCTGCCCCCCAGGTAAAGGCGCTCTCTGCGGTCGATCTCCGCCAGCTGCCTTTGAACCTCCGCGGCTATGTAGCTATCTGGAACGCCGAGTTCCGACCGAACGGCCTCGTTTATGACGACTTCGCCCCCGGGGCCCACGGCGCCGATGGCGAGCTCCGGGTTCTCGGGAGCGCCGATTTTTCTGGGTATCACGACGTCCAGAGGAGCGTCGATCGCATCTGCGACCTCCACTGCCACGACGACCCCGCCCCGCGGAATCGCCAGGACCACCGCGTCTTTCCCTTTGTACTTAAGCAACCGCTGAGCCAATCTGCGTCCCGCTTCCGACCTATCGCTGAAATACCTGGGTTGTTGAAAATTGAAGCCCAGCGGTGCGCGCATTTCGACCTCCGCTTCCAGCCGCATATCCATTATACGCTCATTCGATGAGCGAATCACTTTAGGTGCAGCTGAGGAGCAAAACGATGAAGAGATCGAGGGCGGGACCTGCGTCGCCCGCCCTCTTCCGTTTCGGCGTCCATTAGACCTTCGCCCTTTGGATCAGTTCGCGAACCTTCTGGCCGCCCTTGTGCCCGATTTCCTCGTAGAATTCATGACCGTACTTCTGTCGCGTGGTCAATCCTCCTTTTTTACCGCCTTTCTCCCCGATCTCCTCGTAGAACTCGCGGCCGTATCTCTTCGAGGTCGTTTCGCCGCCCTTGCGGCCGGCCTCGGATACCGTCATCTTCCCTTTCCTCAGAGCCATCGATTTCGCCCCCTTTCAGGGGGCGTGATACCCTTGCCCTTAAACCTCTAAACATCGCGCAACGTCGGCGGGGAGCCGCCGGCGAGCGCCGCAAATCCGAAACGGGACGATGGGAAGTGGCGCGCTCCCCGAACGCGCCGAAATGCAACTCGGGCGCGTCGCCATTCAAACAACGCGCCCCGGATGATTCCTTATTTTTAGCGAGCAGCCCTCTTGCCTCGCTCGATAAGCTCCTTGACCTTCTGGCCGCCCTTGTGGCCGATTTCCTCGTAGAACTCGCGGCCGTACTTTCTGGCCGTCGTCCTTCCGCCCTTGCGGCCGGCCTCGGACACCGTCATCTTGCCTTTCTCTCCAGCCATCTGCGTCACCCCCTTTTGGACGAGCCTTCGCCTCGTCTTTTTTACCCCGATGGGAAACTGCTTAAACTACAACTGCTAATGCCGCTCCGCTCTTCGCATCCGCTTTCGAATCGCCCCGGAACGAACCCGAAACTTGAGGATCGATCACGAGCGGCCCTTGCCCCTCTTAATCAACTCGCGCACTTTCTGGCCGCCCTTGTGGCCGATTTCCTCGTAGAACGGGTGGCCGTATTTCGTCTTCGTCGCGAGTCCGCCCTTTTTCCCGCCCTTCCGTCCGGCTTCGGAAACGCTCATCTTGCCCTTCTCCCGAGCCATCTTTTTACCCCCCTCGCGAGAAATGCCGTTTGGGCGCAATCGCAAGCTCGGCACGTCAACGCCCACGGCGTTCCTTCCACCTGCGTTAAACTTCTACCCAACGACATCGCGACTAAACACCTACGAAGAATGAAGTACGGGTAGTAGCGCCGGGCTGCAAACCGAAACGGAGCGAACAAAAGGGACAACCGAAAAGGTTGTCCCGAGGATTTGATCTGCTTTCTCGCCACCAAGCGCGCCCGCTCCTAAGCGCGCTTCTTGCCCTCTTCGATGAGCCTCTTGACTTTTTGACCGCCCTTGTGGCCGATTTCCTCGTAGAACTCCGGACCGTATTTTCTGGAAGTAGTCTCTCCGCCCTTCTTGCCGATTTGCTCGTAGAACTCCGGACCGTACTTCCTCGCGGTCGTCTCGCCGCCCTTGCGGCCGGCCTCGGATACCGTCATCTTCCCTTTCTCACCGGCCATTCAATTCACCTCCTTTTCTCATCTGCGCTCTAGCGATTAGCTTCCGCTCTTATCACGGGTTAATTCCTCCCCGCGGAGGACGGCTTTTAAACATCCTATCCATACCCATGGTATGGGCGAACAAAATCGTTGGTAGCCCGAGCTACCAACGGCCGAGCCCGCGATTGACCAGATCAGCTGCGCGAAAGCGGATCGATCAAAACCGGACCGCACATCGGTTATTACCCAATCAAGCCAATTTTAAACATGTTTCTGATCGATCATCGTCCAACCTTGCGCAGGACGAGATCGACTATCGATTTGGCGATATCCCTACCCGTCGCCCGCTCGAGGCCCGACCAGGCCGGAGCGCCGTTCACCTCGAGAACCAGAAGCCCATCAGGCCCTTCAATGAGATCGACGCCGGTGTAATCCAGGCCAACGGCCTTAGCGGCTCCAACGCTCAGCTCCTCGGCGTCGCCTCGAAGCTCCGTCTCCTCCACCCTTCCCCCAAAGAATACGTTCGTTTTCCAGTCGCCCGGCGGCGCGATCCGATAGATCGCCGCCACCACGCGCTCTCCGACGACAAAAGCCCTGATATCGCGCCCCGGATTGGGCACGAACGGCTGAACCATGACTCCCCTGTAGTCGCCTATGAGCCTTGAAATTTTCTTGATGGCCTCGTCGTCGCCGGCCCGCACCCTCACGACGTCCCGGCCTTGAAATCCGTAAAGGGGCTTGGCGACGACGTCGCGATGCTTCTCCACGAAGAGAACCGCATCTTCGGTGCGCTGTACGACCGCGCTTTCGGGAACCGGAAATCCCGCGCGAGCGAGGACGGCGGAGCTCAAGAATTTGCTCTCGGCGACGGACAAAGAAGGTGGAGAATTCAGAACGTAGATGCCCCGACGCCACAGCTGATCCAGGTAATCGAATTGGAAATCGCTGTCGCCTTCCGGATTCAAGAGGCGGACGATCAGCGCATCGTACTGATCGACCCTTTCGTCACGGGCGTAAAAGCGATCGCCGATAACCCTGAAATCGGCCGGATCTATGGGCCTGGCGTCGGCGCGCTCTTTCGCCCTTTCCAACAATTCCCGACTCGTCGGATCAACGTCGATCGCGCCCGAGACGATGCCGAGCTTGATCAAGGTGAACACCTCGCAGCCAGGATGCCGCACTCCTTTTCCCGCAAATGGGGTGATTCCCAAGAGCGGCATGCAATACCATCGCGATTTCGCTTTGGCTATTTATCAACTCGAACGCCTATATAATCGATGGAAGCAATAATCGATGATGGGAGGTGCAAATGGGCAACGCGAGATTGCACGTCGGAACATCCGGCTGGAGCTACGACTGGTGGCGCGGGGTATTCTATCCGAAAGATCTGCCGAAAGAGAAATGGCTGTCCTTCTACGCTTCGCAGTTTAAAACCGTCGAGATAAACTACTCTTTTTATCGTTTGCCAAGTCGAAGCGCTTTTGAGAAATGGGCGCGAATCGTCCCGCCCGATTTCGTTTTCGCGGTCAAAGCCAGCCGCTACATCACGCACAATAAGAAACTCAAAGGCGCAGAAGCCGCCTGGGAGCGCTTTCGGGAGGCTTCGGCGGGCCTAGGGGAAAAGCTCGGGCCGATACTTTTCGAATTCCAGCCATCCTGGCGCAAAAATGCTGAGCGGCTCGCTGAATTCCTGAAGGTGCTCCCCCGCAACCTTCGATACGCCTTCGAATTCAGGCACCCGAGCTGGTTCGACGAAGAGATATACGGCTTGTTATCCGAGAAGAGAGCAGCGCTCGTAACGGCCGATTCGCCGCGATTTCCTCAATCGTTCGAAGAAACGGCCGATTTCTCCTTCATCAGGTTTCACGGCGGCCGCATTCTCTACGGATCGGAATATTCCGCCGAAGAGCTTCGCGATTGGGCCGAAAGGATCACCGACATGCTGAGCAGAGGTCGCGACGTTTACGCGTATTTCAACAACGACGCCTTCGGCTTCGCCCCAAAAAATGCCCGAGAACTTCTCGAACAAGTCGCGGAAATCCGCCGATAGCGGAGGAGTCGAGCGACGGGGCGGGCGACCGGCCCTATTTCCCCAACGCGGAAATCTGCTGCCGCGCGTAATTCGCGGAATCGCCGTTCGGCTCCAGCTTCAAATAAGCCTCGAATTCCCGCCGAGCGTCCGCTTTCCTGTTCAAGCTCTGGTAAAAAACGCCCAAATTGAAATGCGCTTTCGCGTGATTCGGGTTAATCTTCAAGCCCTTCAAGGCTTCGGACACGGCGCGATTGGGGTCATTTTGGTAGAAGTACGATATCGCCAGATCCACCCGGACATCGACGTTATTGGGGTCCTTCTGCAGGGCCGCCTCGTAGACCTGCGAAGCTTCTTTGTATTGCCTCTTATCGAAATAGGAGTTTCCGAGATCGACCAGCTGAGAGGCGGTCATGTTGGCAATCCGTGCGCTCGACGCGGAGGGGGGCGGGCTCGTCGAGGGAAGCATGAAAAGGGCCATGCTCGACACGAAAGCGATGGCCAAAATGACCGCTCCTATTTTGGTAAAAGCCGAGACCCTTTTCTTATCCAGAAGCAATTTCGTCCCTCCCGAACGGGGTATGCGCGAACGAGATTACATCCGCGCCAGCCGATGCGCAACCGTCATCCGCCGTCGAACGGCGATGGCGCGGCAATGGCGACCGATCGAATTCGATCGGTTACTTGCCGGTTGCGCCCGATGGAGGCGTCTGACCCGGAGTGGAAGATTGCGTTTGCTCTTGGCTGCCGCTCGGTTGAGACGTGCTCTCGCCCACGCCCCCTATGTTCGGATGTCCTGCCGGAAGGCCTTGTTTCTGGTACTTTTCGATCTGCTCCTGCGTCAAGGGCGGGGCGCTGTAGTTCCCCGTATTCAAAGGCTGCGTGCCCGATTCGGTCGTCCTCGCAAAGCCCCAATAGTGGACGAGAAATCCCACGGTAAAAGCGGCGATCGCCACTGCGATCACCCATATCATGTCCACCTTTTGGCTGAGGCTGAATGCGAACGGCTCGCCCGAGGACTTCTCCTTGACGCGCTTTTCGACGGCCTTTTTTGCCGATGTCCGAGTCTTTCCGGCGGGCCTTTTCTCGGGCTTTGGCTTCTCTTCGACTACGTCGTCCTCAAAGAAATCATCCGTCAAGAGACTGACCTCCTTTAACAGAAAAACGGCTCGAACAAACTTGAAGATCGCCCGTCAAATAATAACTCTTTACGGCCGCTCAATCAACATAACCGCCGACGGCCTCAAAGCACCTTGCGGCGTATCGGCTCCGCCGACCGCAGGATTTCCGCTTCGTCGAGCGTTTCGTGCGCTCCCTCGCGATAAAGGACTCTGCCGTTGACCATCGTGAAGAGCACGTTATCTTGATTCGCCGTGTAAACGAGAGCGGAATACGGATCTCTGGCGGGGACCTGGTGGCTGTGGGACAAATCCACGGCTATGATATCCGCGAGCTTGCCCGGCTCGAGCGCGCCGATCGAGCGATCCATGCCGATGGCTTTCGCCCCGCCGATCGTCGCCATTTGTATGAACTTCTCCGCGGAGAGATTATCGATCGACACCGTCGAAGCCCTTTGAAGCAGAAGGCCGATCCTGAGCTCATCGAAGAAGTCCATCGTATTGATGCTCGCGGGGCTATCCGTCCCTATGCCGACGTCAAGCCCCCGCTCGATGAATCTCGAGAGCGGAGCGACGCCCATCGCGAGCTTGGCGCCGCATCGGGGGCAGTGAGCTATCGAAACGCGATATTTCTCCAAAACGTCGATATCGGCGGCGTCGACGTGAATGCAGTGCACGGCCAAAACCGGACCGTGATCGAAAACCTCCCACTGCTCCAGATACTTCACCGGCGATGCTCCGGTCGGTTGCCATAACAGGTGTCCCCATCCGACCATGTCCCTGTAATCTGTCGCAAACGCTCCGGAGCCGTACTTGACGAAATCGTATTCGGCCTCCGATCCGGCCAGGTGCGTGCAGAGAATAAAACCGCAATCCCTGGCAAACCTGCTGGCCGCTTGAAAAAGCGGAGGCGAAACGGTGTACGGGGAATGCGGCGCTATGCCGAACGCAATTCTATCGGAGTCCGATCTCGCTCGCCAGTCCTCCAGCGTTTCGTCGGCCTTGGACATGATGGCCGCGACTTCGGAATGGTCCATTCCCGAGACCTCGCAAAAAATGAGGGCGCGCAGGCCGGCCTCCTGCGAAGCGTCGAGGCTGGCTCCCGAGTTGGTTATGTCGACGACCGTCGTGATTCCGGAACGGATGGCCTCCAAAGCGCCAAGGCGAGCGGAGCTTCGCCATTCGTCGGCCGTGAGCGCCGCGCTTTTCCTGGTCAGCTGCATCTTCCAGTCCTCGTATCCGAGGTCATCGCACGCTCCGCGAAAAACGCTGTATTCGAGATGCGTATGAAGATCTACGAAGCCGGGAAGGATGGCCGCCAAGCCGAAGTCGAGAACTTCATCGTCGGGTCGATCGCGCTTCACTCGCTCGAATTCCCCGACTTCAGCGATGCGATCGCCCTCGACGACCACGGCGCCGTCTTCGATCGGCTCGGAACTTATGGGAAGAACCCACTTGGCCGTTAGGATCACTTCGCCTCTCCAAAAACCGCCATTCGGTGCGTTTAATATTACATGATAGCAAAACGCTCGTCCGCTGGAAGCTCCGCTCGCCGGACCGAACCCCAGCTGAAGCGCCTCGCCGCTATCGCCCCGGATGCTCTCTTCCGGCCAGCATCCAAGCGCCCTCTCCGTCGATGCGCGCCCGCAGCTCGCACGGGATGCGAAAACTCGCGCTCCCGGCTTCGCTTCCGGCGCGGGATTGGCGCCGTCGATGGCTCATCGATACCTGTTTATCGCGTATTCACCGATCGCTGTGAGCTGCTCGGATACGGCGCGATCGCTTAGGCCGCGCGCGATCCCCACGGCCTTGTCGATAAAAGCTCTCGCCTGGGCTTTCGCTTTCGCCATGGCGCCGCTTTTCTTTACGAATTCGATGGCCGAAAGGATTTTCTCTTCGTCGGATTCCGGCGCTTCGATCACCGAAATCAAAACGTTTCCTTCCTTCGCTTCGTTCATCGCGTAAAGCATCGGCATGGTCACGGTGCCGTCGCGAAGATCCGTGCCTATGGGCTTGCCGAGCGAAGCTCCGCCGATCAAGTCCAGTATGTCGTCATAAATCTGGAACGCCAGCCCGAGATTAAAGCCGTACGCTCCGAGGCGCTCCACCTCTTCATCGCGAGCGCCTCCCAATATCCCTCCCAGCCGACATGAAGCCGCAAAAAGGGCGGCGGTTTTATGCCCGATCTTCCGAAGATACGCTTCCATCGATTGATGGGGGAAGTGAGCCGTCTCCATCTGCTCGAACTCTCCCAAGCAGAGAGCAACCGCGGCCTCGGACAGCGCCGCCAAGGCCCGCTCATCCGCCAACCCGGCCAAGATCTCGAAGGCCTTGGCGAAGAGAAAGTCCCCCACCGCCGAGGCCGTTCGCGCGCCGTAAGCGGCGTAAACCGTGGGATTGCCGCGTCTGGTGTCGGCCCCGTCGAGCACGTCGTCGTGGATAAGCGAAGCCATGTGAACCAGCTCGACGGAAATCGCCGCCGGCAGGAGGCGAGATAGGTCGTATTCGGCCGTTTGGCCGCAAATCAGGACCAAAGCGGGCCGCAACCGTTTACCTCCGGCGCAAAGGGTGGCGAGCGCGACTTCGCCCAGAACTTCGCCGGATGACGAAGCCGCCTCGATAAGCCCGCTTTCCACCCTCGCTAGGTCCCGCATAACCCTTTCAGAAATCGGATACTCCGCCATATCTCGAACACCAAACCCGTTGCCATTCTCGGCTCCGACCGGCATCGGCCACCGAGCCGACCCGTTCTCGCCGCCAAACCTCCAACGCCGGGCTCACCCGCGCTCGGGGCTTACCGCATCGCGCTCGCCATTGAGAACGCTCTTCGCAAACTTCATCAGCGCCTTGGCCGCGGAGCGCTCGATCATACCGTCTACTAGCGAAGACGCCTCTCGCAGCAAGAGATCAACCCGCCCCAGCTTCTCGACCAGCCCTCTCGGAAGCGCTCCGCACTTCCCGAGAAACGCCACGCCGATCTGGCGCGAGAACTCCGAGAGAGCTTCAAGGGCGGTTTCGTCGAGCCCCCCGACGTAACCTCCGAGCTCGCCCGCGACCGCGAAAAGGCCCGCCCTCTTTCGAGCTTCTCCGATCCCACGGCCTTTTCCGGACGAAAAAGAGGCCTCGGCCGAGGCTATCTCGACGACCGCCCTGGACAGCGATGAGACGGCGCGGGGAGACGGCATGTTCGAGGCGAGGGAAATCGCGCGCGCGTAATAATAATCGGCGGTTATCAAGTCGAACTTCTCGTCGGAAGAGCTCAGTTCGTAGTGCCTGGCCACGGCCAGCCGAATCAATTCAAGCGATACAGCGATCGTTTCGAGGCGATCGCCGTCGGGCATCCCCGCCTCCGAAGCGCAAAGCGCTAGCTCCGCGAGTATCGGACGACCCAAATCGGGAACTCCGTGGCGCATCAAGAGACCATGGCCACCATAAACCTCCTCGTGAAGGCGCTCTTTTATTCTTGCAAGGCGGCTCGTCTCTTCCAAAATTGTCCTCGCGAAAAAAGAAAATGGGGGGCGTCTTACGTTAAAACTCCCGACCTTTCGGCTTTTTGCAAATAGTAAGAAAGGATCTGCAGTTCCACCGAGAGATCGACTTGACGAACTATTACGTCCTCGGGAACCTCTATAGTGACCGGCGCGAAGTTCAAAATGGCGCGAATCCCGCTATCGATCAATTGCTCGGCGACCGCCTGAGCGGCCGAAGCCGGAGTGGCGATTATCCCGATATCCGCGCCGCCGTTCTGGGTCACTACGGTCTTAAGCTCGGTGATGTGCCTGACGACCAAGCCGTTAACCATCTTCCCGACCTTGATCGGATCTTGGTCGAAAACGGCGACCACCCTGAAGCCCTTTTGGGAAAAACCGGGATAGCCCACGAGAGCCCCTCCGAGGCGGCCCATCCCGACGATCACCGCGGTGCGGTCTCGAAGCAAACCCAGCCACTTGGAGACCTCGTTTATCAGCTGGTCGACGTCGTACCCGACGCCCCTCGTTCCAAATTCCCCGAGATAGGAGAGATCTTTCCTGAGCTGCGCGGCGTTTGTGCCGGCCAACTGAGCGAGCTCTTCGGATGAAACTATCTGGACGCCTCTTCCCGCCAGCGACACCAGAGACCGCAGGTAAATCGGCAGACGTGCAACCGTTGTTTGGGGAAGCTTAGCTCTTTTCACCAAACCCGTCCCGCTCCGCAATCGAAACACTTAGTGACATTGTATCACTCTTTGTGATCACGAGAACAATTCTAAATTAGTCTCCCGCTTTTGTCACGACTTTCCACCGCAAATTTCTATCTTCGCCTGCTTAAGAAAGCTGGGTTCGGTTGCCCCTGAGTATGGCAGCTCGAGCAGTAACGCTCGTCGTGGCATTTGAAGCAGCTCTCGGCCCCGTTCGCCTTCACGTACGCCGGATGAGCCTGCGGAGAGCCCTTCGATGAAACCCAAGGCACGTCCGATCTATATCCCGGCTTGTGGTGACAAGCCGTGCAGAAGTTCTCCTCGGTGTGGCACTTCCTGCAAACCTGCGGATTGGATTGCCCGATCTGCGCGTGCTCGGCCCGCCCCCCCTTGGCGACCTTGAAGCTCTCCGGATGGGGCATCGTATTCAAGCCGTGGCAGTCCTGACAGAACTTCTGAGCGTGGCATTCCGAGCAGTATCTTTTTCCACCGGGCTCCTTAGCCCTCTGCCCGTGATCGGCCCGTTGAGTCTTCGTGAACGAAAGCCAGGTGGCCACTTTGTGATTATCGGGCTTGAGATCGAATCCCTTGGTGTGGCAGGTATCGCACTTCCCGGGAGCCTTGGAATCGGCTTCGAGCCCGTGGCAGCGCGTGCAGCCCTCCATGCTGATCATGTTGGTGTACGTGAATTTCCCGTTTACGACCTTGATCTCTTCGGACGCTTTTTCCGCGGATTCCTTGGCCTTTTCGGCTGACTTGCCCGATTTTTCTTCCTTCAGCTTTTCGAGCTGGGCTTCCGTCACCGGAACGGAAAGGTCCGGGTGCCCCACCCGGTTATGGCAGTAAGCGCATTTGACGCCCTTCTCGAGGTGAACCTTGTGGTCGATCTTGACGCCGGACGACGGAGTCACGCTCCTCGTTTCGATGGAGTGGCACGAATTGCAGTTCTCGTTCGGGATCTCCTCGGAAAGCTCCGATTCGGCGTTTATCGGCCAAGGATAGGTGCCAGCAACGGCCATGTACAGCTCACCGAGGGCCGCCACCTTGTGCTCCGCAAAACTCAGAATATCCGGCGGAATGTGGCAGGCCACGCATTGAATGTTTGAATGCGCGGACTTCTCGAAAGCTTCGACGTCGTACTGCATGAGAAAATGGCAGGTTTTGGCGCAGAAGAAGTTCTGGGAAGTGAGCGTAAGGGCTGAAGACGTAACCGCGGCCAGAACCGCCACGGCCGCGATCGCCAGGACGATCGCATTGCGCCTCACTTTCGGGTCGCTGAAATCGGGAATCTTGATCTTCAATGGTCCTGCACTCCCTTCCCATGCACCGCCGTTCACAACTTGGGCCAAAATTCAAAGCCCTACCGGAAAGCTGAAAGGGCTTTCTTAATATAATATTAACTTTTCTTAACACCGAAAGACAAGCTTTGATTCGGCTTCATTGCAATCGCTTTATCCCCTCTTTCGCCAACTTGTTGTTCGGGTCGATCGATATGACTTTGCGGTAGTTGTAAAGCGCTTCCTTCTTGTTGCCAAGCGACTCGTAGCTCACGCCCAGTCCCAAGAGCGACGAATCGTGCTTTGAATCGAAGGCGAGGACATCGCGATATAGCGCGATGGCCTCGGCGTAGTTTTTCTCCATCCGGTTCTCTTCCGCCAACAAAAAGAGGGCCGGAACCGACCTGGGCCTCACGTTGGCCAACGTGTCCTCGAGAATCCTTTTCGCTTCTTTTAGGTTCGACGGCGTAGGGTTAGTGAGAAACGCGTTGGCTAGAAAAACGCGATGGTCGGCTTCGCTCGGCTCGAAAGCGACCGCTTCTCTTAGCGTCGATATGGCGCTCTCGAAATCTTTGGGATCCCTGCGATATTCGTAAAGCTGCAGGTAATAAGTTCCCAGGCTATCGTAATACCTGCCGTTTTTGTAAAGCGATATGGCCGTCTCGTAGCTTTTGATCGTTCCCTCGATATCGTATCCCGACCTCGACAGGCCCATCCCGTAGTAGTAATCAGCGGCGAACATCTTGGCCGCGTAAAAGAAGGACACGGCGCTCACCATAGCGACCAATCCGACGACCGCTTTATTGATGGCATCCCTTCCGTCGAACGGGCGCTCTTTTGCGATCCCGATGGTCCCAGCCATGGCCCCCATGACGACCCAAAAAAGAGCGGTGCTTCCGCTCACGCTTACCCCGGAAAGCAGGTGAATGAAATAACCGACTCCCGCCGCGAAAAGTCCGATCCCGATCACCAATCGCTCGCCGGATTGACGGAAAAGCGCCACCGCCTTGTGAGCCAAAATCGCGAGAGCGAAGAAGAGGAAGGCCAATGCCGCCAGCAGGCCCGGCCCCGCCGCGAGCTGGATGAGGTAGTTATGGGCGTTGTCCGAAACGGTTCTGCCTCCTCCGATCTTCACGTACTCGGCTGTCTCGAAGCGCTCCGAAGCAAGCCTGAAGGTATCCGGACCGAAGCCGAACAGCGGTCTCTCTTTGATCATGGAGAGACCCGCTTTCCAAATTTCCAACCGCGAGGCGATGCTGCCTTCCGCCTTGGTCATCGACTTCAGACGCTCGACGACGTTTAGATTCGGCTCATCGAGCGTGGAGGCGAAATAGGTGGCGACGACGCAGATGACGAGGAAAATGGCCACGCTGGCCGCCATCCGAACCATGGCTTCTTTTGGAGCGCGCTTTCTCAAGCTAGCCGCTATGAGGAAAACCAGAAAGACGGCGAATACGAACGCCGTCGCTATCCACGCTCCGCGAACCAAGGAAGCGATGATGTTTATTGAGATAAGGGCCGTCGTGACGGAATAAAGGGCGAGATCTCGCGGCCTTTCGGCCGCGAGAAACGCGGAGATGGAAAATGGCAGCACTATTACCAGATAGCCGGCCAGGAGGTCCGGATTGCCGTAGGTGGAAAAGCTCCTGTGCTTCTCAAAGGGAAGGCTCGACCACCGGTAGATATCCCATCCGGCGAATTGGGCGAGTCCGTAAACGGCCACCAGTCCACCGGTAATCGCCATGACCTTCGCTAGCATCTTCAAACGCCTGTCGCTGTAAAAAGTCTGAAGGGCCAAGAAATAGAGAATGGCGTAGTTCAAGTACGTGAGAAGTCCCTCGTACCTCTTGTATTTCCCGTGAAGAGAAGTCGGGAAGTGAATGGACAGCACCGTGGAAATCGACGCCAAAAGCAAGAAAAGCAAAAGCGCGAAGTCGACGGGGGTCAAGCGAACCTTAGCCTGCCTGGCGCTGTACAGCTTCGCGACCCAAAGCACCAGGATGATCAGCGTGAGAAGCCTCAGAGTGAGGATTTTTGCGATGTCGAACTGATCGAACGTCAGGCCTTTCAAGTTCGGATCGAAAAACTCGATCGGCGTCCTGCTGAAAGCGAGGGGCACCAGCACCAGAAGCGCCAGATAGGCCCAATACATCCACCGATCGATTTTTTTAACCGTCGCAGCTTCGCGCGACGGCCCCGCCTTCCCCCTCGCCATCATCGCCTCCTCGCATCTTCCATCGATAACCAAGCGCTTCCGCGCGCCTCGCCTTAAATCCCTACACCGCCCCGCGGCCGGTCAGGAGAACTTTTATCGTCTTCAGCATTATCTTAAGGTCGAGTAGAAGCGACTGGTGATGCAGGTAAATTAAATCATACTTGAGCTTATTTCGCGCGTTCGTCGTGTATCCGCCGTTGACCTGCGCAAGTCCCGTCAAACCTGGCTTTATCCTGAACCTTTCGCTGTACCAGGGAATCGTCTTTTTGAACTCCTTGACGAAATAGGGGCGCTCGGGGCGCGGGCCCACGAAGCTCATTTCTCCCCGAACGACGTTTACGAGCTGCGGTAATTCGTCTATCCTCGCCTTGCGAAGAAACCTTCCGACCGGAGTTATGCGCGCGTCGTCCTCGCTGGCGAGGGCCGGTCCCGTGAGCTCCTCCGCGTCCTTTACCATCGTTCGGAACTTGAAAACCCTGAATATCTTCTCCCCCTGTCCAACCCTCTCCTGGCTGTATATGATGGGACCGGGGGAGGTGAGCTTTATGGCGATGGCGGCGGCCAGCATTATGGGCGAGGCCAGGATGAGCCCGAGAACGGCGAGCGCAAGATCAATCATGCGCTTCGTCGCTCGAACCCAGCTCGGCGCCGGTTCCTTGCTCAGCTGAACCAGTGGAATATCGCTGATTAAGTTGTGGTCGAGCCTGCCGACGTAAATCTCGTAAAGATCCGGTATGACTTCTACGACCACGCTCCCGCCGGATGCGTGAGCCAGCTCCTCCACGACCTCCCTGTGGCGCGTCGGACTGGCGACCACAACTCTATCTATTCCCTGGCTTTCGACTATCTTTACTAGATCTTGAACTCCCCCGAGCACCTTCGAGCCATCGATGGTCTGACCCGTGAGCGAGCTGTCTCTATCCACCAGCCCGACAACCTCGTATCCCCATTGCGACCTGCGCTTGAGCTCGCTCAGGATCTCTCGCGAAGCCTCTCCGGTTCCAACGATGAGCACCCTTTGAGCCGGCCATTTCACTTTGAGGATCTTCGCTCCGAATATCCGCCAACCGGCTAGGTACGCTATTTGCACGACCCAAGAGATGACGAACACCGCTCTCGGGAACGAAAAAAACCCGGTGAAGAAAGAGAGAAAGACGTTCAAAAGCACAGCCAGCGTTACGGCTTTCGCTATCGATGACAGGAGGTCCCACGAGTTGCCGGTCTTTTCTATATCGTACAGGTCGTAAACGTAAAGAGAAGCGAGGCCGATGAGCGTGATAGAAACGGCGAGGCTGGTATACGCGTTGAAGTTAAACGGCGGCAGCTCGCCTGAAAAGCGCAACAGAAACGCGCTGATTATGCCCAAGTTGATCAGAAGGGCATCGATAACGACCGAAATGGCCACCCATTTGCGCCTGCTCACCGAACCGCCTCCCCGCGCATGATCAGCGGCCGACCTCCTCCAACGCAGCCGCATAAATCCCGTAAGTGCGGTCCACCATCCTCTCCACCGTGAACTCGGAAAGCGCCCGCATCCTCGCGCGCTCGCCCATTTCGCGGCGCAAAACATCGTCGTCGAGAAGGCGGTTTATCGCCCTCGCAAGGTTCACTTCATCGCGCGGAGGGACGATGAAACCGGTTTCGCCATCTAGGTTGACGAACGGGACGCCCGTTGGAAGGGACGTGCTTACGACCGGCTTGCCGCACATATGAGCTTCCACTTGGGAAAGACCGTAGGCCTCGCTCGGAGCCACGGAAGGGAGCACGAAAACGTCGCACGCCGCGTAATAGGCGGATCTATCGCTTTTCGGAATCCGACCGAGAAAGACCACTTTACTCGAGACCCCAGCTTCGGCCGCCAGGGCCTTCAATTTGCTCTCGAGCGGTCCGGTGCCCCCAACGAGGAGCACCCCGTTCACGCTCGCCATCGCCCGAACGAGATACTCGATCCCTTTGTAGTAAATCAACCTGCCGAGAAAAAAGACGAGCCTATCTCCGTAAGTCGCCCTGATCTTCGCCGCCTTTTCGGCGATCAAACCGTTCCGGCTGAATTCCCCGGGATCGACGCCGAATGGAACCACTTCGCACTTTCCCCTCACCGAAGAAAGCAACGGTGAGTTATCCACGAGGTTCGGCGATCCGACTACCACGCGGTTTGCAGCCTTCAGCAGTTTAACGGCGAAGGGGCGGAAGATCCTCTCCAGGCGCTTCTGCCGAACTATATCGCTGTGGTACGTCACTATCAGCGCGCCATCGACCTTTCTCGCTTTGAAGGCCAAAGCGATCTCGGGCAATCCGCTGGGGAAATGAACGTGGTGGATATCGAAGTCTTTATCGGGCAGTTTCCATAGAAAAGCGGGGGCTATGGGCGCCGAAGAACCCCACTGCACGCTCGCGAGCCTCGTCACCTCGATGCCATCGACCAGATCCTTTTTGGCGCGAGGCGCTTCGTTCGCGCACAAGACGTGCACGGAGGCTTTCTTTTTGAGACCGATCGATAAAGCCCTCACGTGGCTTTCCACGCCTCCAACGTGAGGATAATAAAACTTGTTTATCTGCAGGATCTTCAAAGCCTTCCCCGCGCCTTACCGGTTTTATCGAGCGATGGCCGCGAGCTCGTCCGTCCGAACCAATTATAGACGATACCTGCCGTTATTTCATTAATCACATAGCCACCGCGACATCCGTTAGGCGCCATGTCTGTCGAGCCTGTATGCCGCAGTTGGTTGAGCAAAGGCACTTAAATGGATCGGACCGACGTCCAATCGGCCCGATGCTCAAAAACGTTCGATCCGGTTTCGCGAGGATGAGCAGGGGCCCGGTTTGAGGATCGGGCCCCAGCAACAGCTCCGCTATGCCGCGGACTCAGTAAACCAACCGCAAATCACCCCGAGAAGTCGCTATTCTTAGCAGCAAAAGCCCTCGCTTGGAGATCGATATGGGCTTTTCAACGCCGTTCTTCACATTGATAGATGTTTCATCTTTCTTGCGATCGTAATGAGCCTTTGCCAAACCGGCGCCTTTGAGTTCGATGCTTTGATTCAGCATTCTGATGGCCTCGTCTTTATCGACGGACCACTCGAACTTGAGCTCGTTCTCCGGCGCCTCGATCGCGTCATCGCCATTGTAGCTCAAGCTCAATATCGCGGCTTTAATTTCCTTTCCTTTGCGCTTGGTTTTGATCGCGAGCTCGAGCGCATTGCCCGCTTCATCGGCGAGGGAATATATCCTCAGCTTCCATGCTCCATTCGCGCACCGGCGGTCTCCCTCACCGCGATCTTCTCCGGAGCCGCGGCCATCCCCTCCCCGAAGATCGTGCTCGGTGTACGTCGCGTTGATCGTTCCGCCGAGGGCATCGTAGCCGACCACTTTGAGATCCTTCGTTTCCGGATCGTAGTATATTCCCGCCTCCGGGGCGATCTGGCTGATGTTGATCAGCTGGCTTTTCGCGATCTCCACGTTCCCCGCAACATCGACGGATCGGAATAGGATTTCATGAGTTCCGGCGGAACCGATCGTGAACTGACCTTTATAGGAAACCCACGTAGATCCTCCATCAAGGCTGTAAAAAGTTTCGCCAACTCCGGAGCCGCTATCGGTGGCATCCAAAGCAGCCTTCACGGGAGTTCTGTACCAGCCATTGCTCCCGTTTGGAAGGGGCGGATCGAGAGATATCGATGTCACCGGAGGCACCGAATCGACGGTAAACATCCAAGTCGCCGAGTCCTTATAGTTTCCCGCTCGATCTTTCGCCCTCACGAACCACGTATGAGCCCCATCGGGAAGCGGTGATAAAAGAGGCACCGCCGTCTCGCTCTCGGCTAGGGATGCAACTGGGACGCCATCGACGAACAAATCGTAACCCTCAAGCCCCGACTCGGAATCCTCGCTCGGGAGCCAAGAAAAGCTCGGCGCGCTCCCGTTTCCGATATAACCATCCGGAGGGCTCACCAGCTCGAATGCAGCAGGTGGCGAGCTGTCAAAGTCGAAACGCCGCGACTTCACTGGCTCGGAATTTCCCGAACTATCGACGGAGTAGTACTCGAGCAGATGCGATCCGCTTGGAGCAGCGATGGGCGTTGAGTAAATCTGCCACGCTCCACCATCCCAGCGATAATACGTTGTCGCCGATTCGTCGGCAAACAGCTCAATGGTCACTGGGGTTATGAAATAGAGGTTCTGACCGTCCGGCGCCTCCGGAATCGTCCTTATCCCAGTATCCGGAGGATCTGCATCCATAATCAACTCAACCCTGAGGGGGTTCAGCACCTGCTTGGCAAACTTCTCAATCCCTTCGTAGCTGTTCGACATATCGGAGTACCAGTATATTTTGGCATTGTCGTTATTCCTCGCATTTCCAAAGTCGATTATTCGGTCCCATGCACCTGAATATTTGCCAATTATTACCCAATAAGGAACCCCAATTGCAACCGCACCAACGATCATTCCATTGTTTGGATTCCGAAATGCCAAGTATCCAGGATTGACTGAGCTGCTTGAATAGCCGGTTTCCCATTGGCGAATATCTGATGGACCCCAGTTTGGGATGAAAGTTTCCTCAGTAACAGCAGTCTTCATGTATTGCCAATTCCTATTAAAATTAAAAAGAGAGCTTACCCAACCATTTGTCTGTATCCAGTTCTTGTTACCTTTGTAGCTCCTTATTCTTGCATTACCTAGGTATAGTTCAGAAAAAACAGGCCCCTCGTCACTTACTACGCCAATACTAGAACCAAAATCACCAGGAGAACTTCCATTTGTATTGCTCCCAAGCCACCCGTAAACTGTATCCCAAGCAACCTCCTTATCTAACCTATCTACACCGCCACTTGGGCTTCCTGATCGTGTATCATCAAATCTTAGCTTTGTTATTGGAAATGTCGGTGGATAATGGTAGCCATTAAGGAAACCTGAGAGGCCTCCCCATGCCAAATAAACATTAGGCGTCTCCCACGTAGAGGAGGAATTATTAAGTATTGATCGAAAAGATGTATAGGTTGGCTTCGTTGCATCAGCATTTCCATAGTAAATTGTATAGTTTATGGTCGACTTTGCAGAGACGGTTGCAAGAATGGTTAATAAATATGAATGTGTGGTTTCATTGGCAGAAAGTATTTGATACGGAACTTCGAAACCCCTCTCATCAAATATACGTAAATCCGCACCCCCTTGCTTTATCTTTTCTGAGGTGATAACAAATTCGATTGGCTCGTCTTTCCGCGAAATGCCAGCCGTTTCGGAAACTTTTAAAATCGAATGCTGACTCCATTGTCCATTATTTAAATACTGACCGTAAGACTTATCAGCTAAAAGCTGAAAACTTTGTCCTAGAATGGCAGTAATTGTTGAAATAGCTATAACTTTACATAACAAGCTTTTTAGCGCCTTATCCATCGATCCTCCTTGGCCTGAAAACTGATCTTTTAAATCTCGTAGTGTTTCTGCCAGCATCACCCCTTCCAAAAAAACAAAGCAATTGGTCATCACCAATTGCTTTATTCTACGCAAAAGCACAAAAGTCCTTCTGTAGAATTAAATTTTAAGCAAGAATTTTTTTATAAATCTCAAAAACTTCTTTGAAAGTATTATCCCAGGTAAACTTACAAGCTCTTTTTTGTCCCTTTTCAATCAAGCCACTTCTTAATCGGTCATCTAGCGAAACCTTAAGTATTGCATCAACAATTGAGTCTAAGGAATATGGATCAAACAAAAGAGCAGAGTCACCAACAACTTCTGGCAATGATGACGAATGTGAGCAAGCTACTGGACAAGTACAAGCCATTGCTTCTAACGGTGGCAAACCAAAGCCTTCATAAACAGATGGAAATATGAAAGCCAAGGCTCTAGAGTAAAGACTAACCAACTCTTCATCAGTTAATCTTCCGGTAAAAGTTAAGTCATGCTCAATCTTTAGATTTTTTATCTGAACTTTTAGCTTATAGGGCAAAGCAGCCATACTTCCTATAAGGACAAGCTTCGCCATTATTTCTTTCTTTGTAATCGCATAAGCCTTAAGAAGCATTTCAAGGTTTTTATTAGGTTTCGCATTGCCAAAGCTTAGTAAATAGCGATCTCCAAGCTGTAAATTATCATGTCGTTCACTGCACTTATCTTTTCGTTCTAGGAATATGTCGTCTATTGCGTGCGGTATCACATGAATCTTTTCGCTGCTGCACTTGAAAACATCAAGTACATCTTTTTTAGTGCTATTAGAGGGAACAAGAATTGCCGTTGCATTTTTTACAGCTAGCTTATTTAGAGAATAATAAGTGTTCCTCCGTAAATTCCCCCCCATAACCTCTGGCATTTTTATTGGAATTAAGTCGTGAATTGTAACTATCAGTGGGCTAGAAGGGAAAAAGGGGGTTACATACATAGGCGAATGGATAATATCAATGCCCTTTTGCCTAGAGATAAAAGATACCTCGAGAAGGCCTCTTACTGATAAAACGTTATACCTGGCGTATATTTTTTTTACGCGTTCATGTTTAGTTAGATCCTTATTGGCAAGGACGAGAACATCTAGTGAATTTGTTTTATTAATTCTTGACAATAACCCAGTTACATAACGACCTACGCCACTCCATGAAGCCGTCCTTGCATCAAGGAAAACTCGCACTGAAGTCCTCCCTGGATAAAACTTTATTTAACAACTAGCGGATAACCAATAAAAGTCGTCAAAGAGCTTCAGCTTGTTTGCAAATGACACCAAGAGTTTATATCAACGCTTGTTTTGGCAAAAGCAGGGTCAAGCTAAGAATATATATTATGAAATTCTTCAGGGGGATATTTTATCCCCCTGAAAAGCAACATAACACATAGCCTACTTCTAACCGTTTCAAAAGCCAACAAATCGCCGTCTAAACCAGAGAGAGATGATTCTTGCAAGATTCTTGCTCTAGTATCCACTCAACCGCGGCCATTAGATCATCAGCTATATAATCCGGCTCCACTTCCAGCTTGTCTTTTTCCTCCCTCCCGTAGCCAGTAAGCACCAAAATGGACTTGCAACCGGCATTCTTGCCCGTTTCGACATCCTTCCCCGTATCGCCGATCATATAAGAGCTCGAGAGATCTATGCCGTAGTCGAGCGCGGCCAAAAGAAGCATGCCCGGTTGGGGCTTCCTGCAAGAGCACGTTTTGCACTCCGAAGAAGAAAAATCCGGATGGTGTGGACAGTAATATATGGCCCTCACGTGAGCGTTTTCATCTGCGAGCTCTTTGATCAGATGACGATTCACCTCTCTTACGCTATCTTCATTGAAATATCCCCTCGCAACCCCCGCCTGGTTGGTTACCACGAAAACTTCTATTCCGGCCTCATTCAGACGGCCGATCGCCTCGGCCGCGCCGGGAATAAGAGACAAACTAGCTGCATCGCTTAAATAACCGACTTCCTCGTTTATTGTCCCATCTCGGTCTAAGAAAACGGCAGTTTTACCCATTTGTTTCCTTTCTTCGCTATTCCTTTTCACCGAATAAAGCGCTCTCGACTAGAGAGCAAATCACGTGTCCGGCCGTTATGTGCCCCTCCTGAATCCTTGGGGTGCTATCCGAAGGAATTCGAAGGCATAAATCCACCGACTTTTTTAGCTCCCCTCCGCTACGCCCAGTAAAACCGACTGTTTTCGCGCCGATCTTCCTCGCCGCCTCCATGGCTTTCAAGACATTCGTCGAATTGCCGCTCGTACTTATTCCGACGACCACATCTTCCGGCCGAGCCCAGGCTTCGATCTGCCTCGCGAAAACCCGCTCGAATCCATAGTCGTTTCCGATGGCCGTAAGGATGGAAGTGTTCACGCTCAGAGCAATCGCCGGCAAAGCCGAGCGCTCGGCCTGAAATTTGCCCACGAGCTCGCAGGCCAGATGCTGAGCATCGGCTGCGCTGCCGCCGTTTCCCAGGAAAATGACCTTACCGCCGGATCGGTAAGAATCGATGATGAGGGAGGCTATCTCCGCGATGACCTCGGCATGGCCTCCTTCCAAAAGCGATCTCTTGATCTCCAAAGAATCGCTTATCTGGCTTCTGGCCTCTAAGATCAGCTCTTGCAGCCGGATCCCGCCAACTTTTCTACCTTCACATCCTTCAACCATCGATGCCCCCGATCCCCATATCCACCCTCAACGCGACCAAATCGAGTATTTCGCCCGAACGCACTCCCGCTCCGCTCCACATATTTTTCGAGCCGTTCAGGCAGACCGCCCAAACCCGGCGGGGTTGAGCGGATTTTCCAAACCTCGTTCAGTTGGCGCCAGACAGTTAGTAATTTTAGCAAATGTGCAATTACATAATCCAGTGGGTAATATTGGTTGGCGTTTAATCGCTCGATATGCCTTGCGATTATCCCCAATTTATACTCTCTTCTTACCGTCAGACCTTCCCGTCCGACGCAGATCGAAAGGCGCCCGCGAAAATCCCACCATCGCAAGTCCTCATTCGGCCTCCCAGATCTGGAGCCCATCTAGATCGAAAGAGAACTCGACAACCTGACCCCCGAGCTCCTCGAGCCTTTGCGCTATAAGATGCTTCTTATCGAACGGGCAGAAAACGAGGAGATATCCGCCTCCGCCCGCTCCAAGGATCTTGCCTCCCGTGGCGCCGGCTTCTCGCGCGGCTTCGTAAAGCTCGTCGATATGCGAGCTCGAAATATTGGCGTCCAAATTCTTCTTATTCAGCCACGCCTCGTGCAAAAGAACCCCGAAATCGTTCAGCCGCCCCTGGAGAAGGGCGTTTTTCATCTCTATGGTGAGTTCCTTGAGAGCATCGAGCGCCTTCACCACGCGCTCTTCTTTCTTAACGTAAGATTCGGTTTGGTGTTCCAGAATGCGCGCGGAAAGCCTGGTCCGTCCCGTATAGCAAAGGAGCAACCGGTAGTTCAGCTCGTTGAGTACGTCGGGCTTAATCCTCAAGGGATTCACGACCACCGTTTTCCCCAGGAATTCGATGAAGTTGAAGCCACCGAACGTTGCCGCGTATTGATCCTGCATGCCGCCTTTGATGCCGAGGTCTTTCCGTTCGACCTCGTAAGCGAGCTCGGCTATTTCGTAATCCGTCAGGGGTTTTTTCAGCCAATGCTTTAGAGCGCCTATCAGGCAAACGACCATCGTCGAGGACGATCCCAGGCCCGATCCGGGGGGCGCGTCGCTGTGGAGAAAAAGCTCCATTCCTTGATTTGCGCCGAACTTGTTTATGGCGGCCTTGACCAAATCGAGCTCGCCGTCGTAAAGGAGCTCATCGGCGTTGTACTTGGCCACGATATCGTAATCGAGCGAAGTGACTTTTATCGTCCCGTCATCGACCGGGCGCAAGCTCGCGTAGGCGTACTTATCGATGGTCGTCGAAAGAACGACCCCTCCTTTCTCCTCCGGATATGGGCTCACATCGGTTCCCCCTCCGCAGAAGCTGATCCTCAACGGCGCTCTGCTCCTTATGTACATTTTGACCTCCCGATCAACAGCGCTTGCGAGCCTTCGCCATCGCGAAACCTCGCCGCGCTTCCCGCTCTCGTCCCGCACGCCGCTAGCATCGACCTGCAGCCCGCCTGAAATGAAGATCGGCCGACCGATAGCTTTCCGGCGTGCCGATATCCACGAAATATCCTTCGATAACCAGACCGAAAACCGGCTTTCCCGCGCCCACGAGCTTCGGTATTACCTCCCCCTCGAGCGATACTTGCCTCCCCGGCGGTATGAAGGAAAGGATATCTTTGTTTACAACGTAAACGCCCCCGTTTATCAAGCCCGGTCCCGCCTCCTTTTTCTCGGAAAAGGCCTCGATTCCTCCATCTTTCCTAAGCGCAACCGAGCCGTATCTGGATTTATCTCCGGCATCGACCAGCGCGATCGTGGCGATCGCCGCCTTATCGAAGTGGAACCGAACGAGGTCGCGGTAATCCGCATCGAGGAATGTGTCGCCGTTGAGCAGCAGAAAAGAATCCTCCAGTAGGTGCTCCGCGTTCTTGAGCGCTCCTCCGGTTCCCAAGGGTCTATCCTCCTTGGAGTAAATCACTTTAAGCCCCAGCGACGAACCGTCGCCGAAATGGTCGACGATCATATCGGATAGGTACCCGACCAAAAGAACGGCCTCCGTAAAACCGTTGGCTTTGAGGTGAAGCAGCTGATGCTCGAGAAACGGGCGACCGGCGATCGGCGCCATCGACTTCGGCATCCCGCCGATGGCCTTTCTGAGCCTCGTTCCAAAACCCCCTGCCAATATCGCAGCCTGCAAATTTACACCTCCAAAACTCCTAACCGAGCCCAATTTACAGCTATCAACATCGGCTGTCCACACCTCAGCGCACCCAGCTTCCACCTCGCGTTGCAACCCCGCCGTCGTTTGACTAGTATTTTGGAGGATGCGGAGAGCGGATGCCGGTTTGGAAAGGAAGCGCAGCATCGGCCCCGGATAGCTCCGCGTGCATTGGATCCGCTTCTATGCCCTGCGCCCGCGAGAACCGAGCTATCTGCGTCGCGAGGTCCAGAAAGCGGCTTCTTCGAGCGAAGGTCGAGATGATCGAAAGGCTTGCGGCCTTTGTGAGGCAAGCATACATAAGGGACGTGCTCGTGCTGTTTTTGGCATCGAGGCTTCTCATCTTCGGTATAGGAGAGCTCGCTTACAACGTGTTCCCCAAGTACAACAGCCCTCCTAGATACAGAACGGTCGTAGCCAGCAGGAACACCCTGTCGCCCCGGTATAAGAAGACGTATGAAAAAGTGCTGCTCTTGCCTGTGTATCCCACCAAGTTCAAGGTATTCGCCATCGACCACTGGAACAAGTTCGACAGCTACTGGTACGAAGACATCGCGAAAAACGGCTACGACAAGTTCGACATAAGAAAGAAACATCCCCAGGCCAATTGGAACTTCTTCCCCCTTTATCCGATTCTCCTCTGGATCGCATCCCGGGCTTTTCCTATGAGGGCGAGCGGGATGATCATGTCCAACATCTTCCTCTATGCCGCCCTCGCCATCCTTTACCGGTTCGTCGAGAAGCGATATTCGTCCAACATCGCGGAGCGCACAGTCTTCTACACGCTAATCGCGCCAGCCAGCTTCTATTTCTCCGTGGTCTACTCCGAAAGCCTATTCTTGTTCCTCATCGTACTCGGCTTCTATTTGGCCTACGAAAAGCGCTTCATCTGGGCGAGCATCATCGCCGCTCTCGCCGCCATAACTCGGATACCGGGTTTCTTGTTATGGTTCGTTGTCGCCTACAAGTACCTGGAAGCCAGGGGGATCGAGCTGCGCAGGCTCAGGCTAAACGACCTGAAAAAGCTCGACTGGAAAATAGCATCGCTCGCGCTATCTCCCCTTCCGCTCTTGGCCTTTCTGTACTACATGAAAGCGCTTACCGGAGACTTTCTCGCCCCCATCCACGAACAGCAAATCTGGGGTCGCACGGCAACCTTTCCATTGTGGCCGATCATCCGCTTCATATTGGCCCCGTACTTCACGACGGCGAGCGGATGGGACCTCGGCATCTCCAGCTTCACGGTAACGCTGGTCGCTTTGACCAGCCTCATCATCGGATGGAAGAAAGTGGATAAAGCCATGCTCGCCTTCGCGCTCGGGCTCATCTTGCTTCCCCTATCCAGCGCCAACATCTACTTCGCGGGAATGGTCCGCTATTGCCTCGTGATCTTCCCCCTCTACCTCATCTGGGCCCAGTGGGGGGAGAAAAGCCACATCTTCAGTCAAATGCTCACAATGTATCTCCTTGGAGCATCGACTTTCTACCTCATCGCCTTTATGGGGAATTACAGGTTCGTGGCGTAGTGCGGCCCCATCGCGCCGGATCAAAACCGTCCGGTGTGGAGCTTGAAGAAACCTCGTTATGCCGTGAAAATTCTATCGCGCGCGGATGGTCGAACGCGCCTTTGCGGCCTCATTTGCAGCTTTCTTGGCGAGCTTAACGCGTAATCCCAAAAGCACTTCGAGCGCAAGGCACTGCAAGAATCCAAAATGCTTTTTAAAGAAGTGCCTTTGGCTTTCGCGGTATATCTTGTCGGATGTATCGGTAGCGCTGCCACCCCTAAAATGAATAACCTCTGCGCCGGGACAGAAAACGACCTTTCCCAGCTTTTTTACGCGGTAGCACAGATCGATATCTTCGAAGTACATGAATATGTTCTCGTCGAAGCCCCCCACTTGGAGAAGCCGATCTCGGCGCCCCATCAGGCAAGCACCCGTTACCCAATCGACATCGGTAGTCTCGTTGAACAGCGCGTGGCTGGCGAGCTTATCGATCAATCTGAGCCTAACGCCGCGCCTTCGAAGTTTGGTCGCCGCGACAGCCAAGAGGCTCGGAATCCTCCCGCATGACTCCTCTGGAGCTCCATCGGCGTTCACGAGCCTGCATCCCACAATTGCCACGCCTTCGCGTTCATCCAAGAAAGCGGACAAAGCTTGAATGCTGCCCTTAAGAACTTCTGCGTCGCTGTTTAAAAGCAGCACGTATTTCCCCTTCGCAAGCTGGATGGCCTGATTATTCGCTTTGCTGAAACCTAAGTTATCCGAATTCTCCACCAGCCTTACTGATGGAAATTCTTTTTTGACCATTTCTTGGGACCCATCGGTCGATGCGTTATCGACCACGATCACTTCATAGCCTTCCTCCGGTGGAAAACGGAAAACGGAAGCCAAGCAGTTGCGAAGGAGCTCTTTTGTATTCCAGTTCACGATGATGATTGAAACCTTAACCATCCCGCCCCCGAAAAAAGCTACCTAGAGTTTATATCAGGACTTACGCGAATAAAAGCGAAGTTCATCTCATGCGCCTATATCGCTTTCATCCGACTGATTCACTGGACTTGGCTTGACGAATCTCCACCCCTAAGCTTATCTTTGGAAGAAACAGCAAACAGCAAGTGAAAAACTTGCCATCTTCGGTCGAGGCGAGTCGTCTGCTTCGTACCGTTTAAAACCCCGTGGATAGGAGATTTTTCTAACATGTATAAGATGATGTTGCACGACCTCAGCGCCGGCGGATTTTTTGTCGCTTACCTCGATCCCGGATCGGGCAGCTACATCCTCCAATTCGCGATCGCCGGCCTTCTCGGACTGGCGTTCGTTGCAAGAAGCTTCTGGCGAAACGCAGTGGACTCGCTAGTTAAGATCTTTCGAAGGAATCGAAGAAATGCGGAAAGCGACGGGTAGAAGGATCCAGGGCTCGTTCAGAGACCCGAGCGGATTCCTCTTCCGGAACGGCGAAGGCTTCTTTCGGCAGATAAATGCCGTTTACAAAGAGCACTTCGATCACCTCATCGATTCGGGCCTTTACAAAGCCCTGGTGGACTCGGGTCTCCTGATTTCGCACGAAGAAGCGGAATTAGAGCCCCCGATGGATGGCGCATACAAAATTATTAAACCGCAAACCGTTCCCTTCATATCCTACCCTTACGAATGGAGTTTCAGCCAGTTGAAAGATGCCGCGCTCGCCACTCTAAGGATCCAGAAAGTAGCTTTAAAACACGGAATGATCTTGAAAGACGCGAGCGCCTACAACATACAGTTCATCGACTGCAAACCCGTACTTATCGACACGCTCTCTTTCGAGATCTACAAGGAAGGCGAACCTTGGATTGCCTATCGCCAGTTCTGCCAGCACTTTTTAGCGCCTCTGGCTCTTATGAGCCTCAAGGATATCCGCCTCGGCAAGCTCATGCGGCTTTTCATCGACGGCGTACCTTTGGATCTCTCGAGCTCGCTCCTCCCAGCCCGCTCGCGATTCAGGGGGGGCTTGCTTCTCCACGTCCATCTTCACGGAAAAGCCCAAGCTCGCTACGCGAACAGGGGAATGGATAAAGGGGCGATGAAGGCGAGGAGGATGGGCAAGCAATCCCTGCTCGGATTGATAGAGAGCTTGGAATCCGCGGTGAGAAAGCTCGCGTGGACGCCTAAGGGTACCGAGTGGGGCGACTATTACGAAGATATGCACAATTATTCAACCGAAGCCTTGGAGCATAAGAAAGCAATAGTGGATTCTTTCATCGAGCAAGTCAAGCCCAAAAGCGTTTGGGACCTCGGTGCCAATACCGGCCTCTTCAGCAGGTTGGCGAGCAGAAGGGGCATTCCCACGATAGCTTTCGACGTGGACCCCGCGGCCGTCGAGCGAAATTATCTCGAGTGCAAAGAAAAGGGCGAATCGAACCTGCTCCCGCTGGTTTTGGACCTCACGAATCCGAGCCCCAGCATTGGCTGGTCATGCGAAGAGCGCATGTCCCTCTTTGAGCGAGGACCTGCCGATATGGTGCTGGCCTTAGCGCTCGTCCACCACCTCGCTATTTCCAACAACGTGCCGCTGAATAGCATCGCCGAGTTCTTCAGCCGCATATGCAAATGGCTCGTTATAGAGTTCGTACCCAAGGAAGACGAACAGGTGCAAAGGCTTTTATCTTCTAGAAAAGATATATTCCAAGAATACGGCGAAAGTTATTTTAAGAAACAATTCGCCGAGTATTTCAAGTTCGGCATGAACGCCGAGTTGCATGGCAATAGAAGATTTCTTTGTTTGCTATCGCGGGAAGATCGGAAACTCGGGCACAGAACATGAAAGCTAACGATAACTCAAACAAAAATGCTCATAGAGCCCACTTCTTATATCTTTTGCATCCGATAGCTTTTGCACTGTTCCCGATCCTTTCACTGATATCTCACAACATCGATCAGGTAGCGCTAAGCGAAGGAGTTAATCCTGCGATCTTTACTTTGATACTCGTTTTTGGGTTCTGGATGATCACCTCGATTGTGCTCAGAAATGCTGAAAAAGCATCGATTCTCGCATCGCTCGCTGCGGTAGTTTTCTTTAACTATGGAAAGCTGCAAGATTTCTTATATCAAAAGGGTTGGCATATTGGTGAAATCATCTTGGGGAGAAATATGATATTAATTCCAACGATTTCTCTCTTTTTTTATTGCTTTAGTCTTTGGCTTGCCAAAAGACAGCTTTCAATTCGCAGCTTATCGCAACTTCTAACGGTTATGGGAGTCGCGTTAATCCTTTTTGCTTCATTTCCAATAGCTTACCACGAGATTAAGCTGGCTTTGGCCAGTGATTATTCGCAAAGCGAATCAAATGGTTTGGATGCGGAATCTAACAGGCGGCAAAATCGCGACATTTATTACATCATCCTCGATGGATACGCTAGCGCCAGAACACTTAAGGATAGGTATGGTTACGATAACAGCGACTTTCTGAATTCTCTTTCAAGAAAAGGCTTTTTTATCGCCGATAAGAGCCGAAGCAATTACGCGATGACCCATTTTTCTTTGGCTTCTTCGTTGAACATGGAGCACTTAACGGCGATTAGGGATGCTCAAGGAGAAAACTCAAAAGACATATCGAGAATCTGGCAGATGGTTCCAGATAATAAAGTGGTCAACTTCCTCAAAAGTCATGGATACAAATATATTCATGTTCAATCGGGCTTTGGATTGACCGACTATAACAAGAACGCAGATATCAATATAAAAGTGCAAGGCGCCCGTTTGGACCGCTTCTCCATGATGCTTATCAAAATGAGCTTACTCCGCCCGATCGCAAAAAACTTTATCGCCAATGATCTAAGAGACCGCTATATCTATACTTTTTATAAACTCGCCGACATGCCGAAGATAAAGGGACCTAAGTTTGTATTCGCTCACTTGACAATCCCACATCCTCCGTACGTGTTTGGGAAGAACGGCGAACCGGTAAAGGACTTTAAAGATACGCCCGCTACTACAGATGTTTTTATGTACGCCGATTGGAAACCAAGAGAAAGATATGTCGATCAGCTCGCCTTTGTCAACGATAGGATCGATTGGGTTGTCGGCGAAATCATTAGAAAATCCACGACCAAGCCCATAATAATTATTCAGGCCGATCATGGTCCAGCTATCTCGCCCGAGAAAAAAGAAGTGTCCAGCAAGCGCCCTTTTGATCAGAGTCGATCTTATATAAAAGCCAGGACGGAAATACTGAATGCGTATTACCTGCCAGGAGGCAAGGACAAAGCACTTTACAAATCGATAACCCCCGTAAACACCTTTAGGCTCATCTTCAACGAGTACTTCGATACAAACTACGGCCTTCTCGACGACAAAACGTATTATTCCACCTATACAATGCCATTTAAATTTGTCGAGCTCGACGAAAATTTTTATATTAGGAACTAAATTTATGAGATCAATGAGGTCGCCTCCTTAAAAGGGATCTATAAGCTTCAAGCGTAACCTCTGCGGCTTTCTTCCACGTATATCTTTGGGCAATTAGCTCTCTTAAGCTGTCCGTTCTTGGCGCTTTATATGCATTTACAACCGCACTGCGAATCGAACTCAAGTCGGATGGATTGCAATACCATGCAAACTCGCCGAAATACTCTCTTGTGGACCCACGATCGGTCGTCACGATATTGCAACCGGCAAGCCCCGCTTCTAGACTGGCAAGACCAGGCGTTTCGTACCAGCTAGGCAAAACATGGACTTTAGCAGCTGCGTATGCGTTTGCGAGCATGTCTCTCTCCAAACCATCGATAAATTGCACATCTTCATTCGCCTCTTTTCTGCAAAGCTCCGCGTATTTTGCCTCCGCTGCACAACTTTTGCCCACTATGACCAGCTTTAAGCCCGTTCTCTTCAGCGCTTTTATTAAACTTAGATAGTTTTTCCTTATCGAAATAGACCCGACTGCCAACACGAAGTCTTTCAAGCCAAACTCGCTAAAAAAGACATCCATATCACCGGAAGCTATATCGCTGTCAGCCGCATTAGGTACAACAAAATAGGGCTTCTCGATTGCGAAATCCCGCTTTATGAGCTGATACTCCAAATCAGCATTTGGAAGCAATATATCCGCCATGTCTAAAACCGCTTTCTGCTGACTTTTTAGGCCCATCCTGTATTGGAGTTTGCGTGAAACATCGGCAGTTCCGCCACGCAAGTAATCGCGCAGGCTCAATAGCCACCCTTTTATCGGATCGCGCTCTATAGCCGGACCTAAAAAACGCTTGATAATATTGAACTTTTTCGCATATCGGCTATATTCATCCATATTCCAATAAATAGTCGATAACGCTATTGGCTTTTCTTGACTACGCGCATTGCAAGCTTGCATATAAGTCTCGTGAACGCGAGTGATATTGAAAAGGTGGACTATATCGTACGGCGTGAGCTTTGGTGATAACTCCAAAGATAAATCCACCTCAACACCAAGCTTTTGAAGGTTATCCTTCGTCTTTACAATTTGAATCGTGTCGCCCCCCACCTCTCGAAAAAGATCGGAGCGGGCTTGGAGTAGAACTCTCATGCGTTCCTCAGCTTCGTTCAAAGAGATCTGATTCTTTCATCTAAACGGCGAGCAATCTTCGACCATTCGTAATCTTTGGCTATGGATCGAAGATCCGCGGAAGTTTTCTTTGCGATATCGATCGCGGCATCGAGATCCGGTCCGAACTTGCGCGAGTAAAACGTTACGTTTTTTCCAAAAAGTTCTTCAATCCCCTCATTCTTAAAAGTCACCACTGGAATGTCGCAAGCAAAATACTCGACGATTTTTAAAGGCATAGCGTAACTTGTAACTGGATGATCTTCGTCAAACGGAACTAAACCCACTTCAGCTCTGTTGACCCAAAAGTTTGCTATCTGTTTGGGAACCTCTGGCACCCAAAGAATATTAGACTTATTTCTTTTAAGATAGCGCTCTAAGTTCCCGCTGTTATCAATGTCCATCGGCCCAACTAAAAGGATTCTTTTGCGCGATTCCAATATCGATTCGAGGTCGAACCATTCTGCAATGTTCGATAAAGCAACGGCGTCGAAGAGCTTCTCCGCATTAATCGGTCGAAACTCGCTCAGATCAACCCCATTGGGAAGGAAAAATCCCTTCGGATCTCGAGCTGCAGCAACCGGATTGACATAAATATTGAAAAGCGATAGATCCATCAGCGCAGTAATCTTAGAAAGGGTAGCATCCTTATCCATATTTGAGAAAAGATGTGTATCGTCTATGTGGTCATAAGCGAAAGGCGTCTTGATCGACCTAAGCAGCGGAAGAAAATCGGGATTGTTAACTATAATAAAGCCCAACTTTAAAGAGCTTACAAGACTGGCGGATTTCATAATAAGTGCTTTATTCATTAACCTAAGCGCTGGTGCAAGTTTATTTGTGGGGGAGAATACAAGCTTAACAAGAAACAAGTTCGACCGCAATTTATGATTCCCAACGTTACGCAGCTGCTTGATTAGGAGCTTTGCCTCACGCGAAGCTTTCGGCGGCTCAAAAAAATAGACCTCATGGCCCAAATTCGCAAGTTCCATTGCAAGTTTTTGGGGTCTTTGGCTTAGAAATTTCCATGAAATCAAGCTAAAAAGACCAATCCGCAATAGCCTCACCTAAGCTAAGAATAAAGCTAAAAATACATCATAGTTAAGGAACAATAGAAAATCAATCGAAGAAAGGTTTCGGTGATATAGCTCACGCCAGCAATTGCTACGCGGCAAAGATGAAATCACCTTGTATAATAACTTTTATGAAGCCAAGATGCAGCAACCCTGAGCTATCCATAATCATAGTTAATTGGAACACGAAACCGCTGCTAGAGCGTTGCCTTGATTCGATAGCCCAAAACCCCTTGACCGGCTCTTACGAGATTATCGTCGTAGATAATGCCTCTTCGGATAGTTCTTCTGAGATGGTCGCAAGAAGATTCCCCAATGTAAGGCTCGTTCAGCTAAAGGATAACTTGGGCTTTGCAAAAGGCAATAACGAAGGCATTCGGCTTGCGAATGGAAAATACTGCCTTCTTTTAAACCCGGATACGGTTATGCTGAAAGATGCTCTCGATGAGATGGTCGAATACATGAACAGCAATTCCGAAGTGGGAGTTGTCGGCGCTAATCTATTAGATACGGACTTGAGACCATGCGCTAGTTATGGCTATTTTCCGAGAGTGCTGTCATCAGCGATCGAATTTTCCGGTCTTTACCACCATAGCTCGATTTTAAAAAAGATTATGCGGCCGCTTGGAATGATTGTGGCCAACACTGAACCTTTCGAAGTCGAATATGTATCGGGCGCTGCCCTTTTGATCCGCAAATCAATTCTAAGAGAGCTTGGAGGACTCAGTGAGGACTACTTCGCTTATTTCGAAGAGACCGACCTCTGCTATCGCGTGAAGCGCAAAGGCTGGAAAATTGTAGTCCTTCCAAGCGCCAAAATAATACATATTGGCGGAGCAAGCTTCGAAGGAAAGATTGATAAGAGATGGGAATTACTCCATAAAGGCTTGTTTACATATTTGAGACGCAATAGGGGATATCTTTCAGTCTTGCTCCTAAAGTCCCTCTTATTGATGCTATATTCTGCCAAGAAAGCTGCCCTATCTTTTATTGGGATCCTAAAGCCAAAGACCTCAGATACCGGAAATAAAAAAAAGAACTGCGGGAAACTAATTCACATCGTAATCCACGAAGCTTTGCCCGACCCCGCGGCACACGAGCATAATGGTAAATGAAAATCCGCGTTCGCTGGTCTTCTTAAATGAAGCCATTCGTCTTAGTAACCCTTAGTCCATGCTCAAGCAGCTGGGTAATGGTCATGTCCCCAAACTTCTGCAAAAGGATATTGCTCTTTGACATAAAGGACCATCGCACTCAAAGATAGAGCGTGACAGACCACCCATCTAAAGTGGAGCAGTGATGGCTCAGGACAAGAGCAAGGCCCCGGAAGAAGCCCTGCAAGTTATCCTCGGCCCCGAAAGCGGCGATCCCTTCCGGGACATGCTCGAATTCATGGTGCAGAAGACCTTGCAGTTCGAGATGACCGAGCGCGTTGGCGCCAAGCCCTATGGGCGAACCGAGGAGCGCGGGGGATGAGATGGCTACAAGCCAAGACCCATATCAGCGGGGTTTGAAACCTTGAATCTCCTCGCTCCCCAAGATGGGGACGAAACGTTTTAGACGGCTCTTTTAGTGGGGCATCAGCGCTCGAAGAAGGCCTTGGTGATAACTCCGATGGAGGTGCACGTCCAGGGGGTCTTCACCAGAAAGATCGCCGAAGTCGCCGATGAACTCGCGGGACGATCGTTCTCCCCGCAGCTCGTCTCCAAGCTCGCCAAAGGCCTTGACGTTAAAGTCGATGCGCGGAGAAATCGACGGCTCGACGGGGAATACCCCTATCTCGTCGACGCCCATCGCGAGGGGGCAAGGGAAAACGGGGGCATCGCCTCCGGGGGTGTTCTGATCGTTATCGGCATCGATTCGGAAGGCCACCGGGTGATCTTGGCTGTGGCGATCGCCGATAGAGATACGACCACCTGCTCGAACCCCTTAAGGGACCTCAAGGTCAGCGGCGCCACCGGGGTGCTGCTCATCGCCACTTTTCGAAAACGTGCTTGACATCGCCCCCGAGAAGCAGAAGTCGGCGCTCTATCCCCCGAGTTTCGCGCGATCGCGGCCGACTCGGATATGACAAAGCGGCTTCTTTCCTAGACGATCGCGCATATGGGACAATCCCCCAAGGATCGCCACGAAGCTCGACGAAGAGGGCGAAGATGCGCTTTCCCTCCGAACACCGAAAAAGAATTCGCGCGGCAAACGGCCAAGAGCGATCGAACGAGGAGATTTACCGCAAAACGGGGTTGGTGGGATATTTCCGAGAGATTTGGCCCGTCTGCGCCCAGCGGGAGCGCTACGCATGGAGACAAGCGAAGGGTGGCTTGCCGGACGGCGATATTTGGATATGAACTCCTCAAAGAGATCGAGGTCCCGAAGAGCTCGCCGTCGCGCTATAACACAACAGCCGAATACGGGATCGACGCAGGTGGCATGCTCAACTTTTGCCAGCCGGCCCTATAAGCATAGGACAAGACGCCTGAAGCATCCTTCAGCCAACCGTCCTTGTGCTCTCATCTTGTAGAGTAAGCGAATTTACAGAAAATATGGGCTTGAGCGCAACAATGGCAGAAAACCGGCTAAGCCGCAGTTCAAAACATAAACATCACATGATAAAGGCTACGATATGAGGTCTAGCTTGCCTTTAAGCCAATCTTTGATCTTTTGCGGGATAATATTTATTAATTTTTGCAAAGGCTTTTTCAAGTGTAGCTTATTTAATAATTTTATCATCGCGTTAAGATAAAATAGTTTAGATTGCAGTTGCTCGATAACAAGCTTATCTTCCTCGATTTTCCTTTCGTAAAAGCTTAAATCGGCCTTGATCTTCGAGAATCTATTAGATGCACCTAAAAAGAATTTCAGGTTTTCAACTATCATAGGAGAAGCAAAAAAAATGGTTTCATGCTGTAGCACAGCTTCGAATGCAAAAAATATACCAAAAAGAGATCGTATTAGATGGACCCGTTCATGCGCAGACAGCTCGGGAACTGTATTCAAGAAATCCAAATTTTTTTCTAGAAAACTTAGCAATATTGGGGATAACCAATGCTGACTTGACAGAACTCTTTCAAGCAACTCGCAATAATTGCTGCTCTTAATAACTCCCAGATCGCTTAATTTTAGTAAATAATAATGCGCGAATCTAAGCGGTTCAAGAAATCCCATAGTAGACTTGCTCGAAAATTCCCAATCGATAACTCTCGGATTATTTTCATGTTCTAAAATAATATTGTTGGGAATAAAGTCGAAGTTAACTCGTCTTTGCATTACCATGTCATTAGTATATTCCAGCACATAAAACGCTTGTCCTCTTAACATGTCAATTTCAAAGGGTTCGCAAGGGAAGCTTGAAAAGTATTTGCGCAATACGTCCGATATTTCCCTTTTTAATTGACCAGAGCTTACGAGCTCTTGGCGTGTACTTAGTACAGAAATTACCTTTGCTGCTGCCTCAAAATGATCTTTAATCTGGGTTTCAAGATCTTTTTCACAATATTGACCACAAGAGTTAACTATGTCTTGAAGCTGTATATCTAACGCCTTTCCTTTGCAAAATTCTTCAAAAATTATTAGTTTTTCATTTATAACTGTCTGCGCTTTTGGCTGTGGAGCAACGCCTAAAGACGATATATCTTGAAGGCATTTGTATTCGTTAATCAATGAATGCTCATACGATTTATCCCTGTAGAACTTTGCGACTAAAAATGGGACTCTCTCTTCGTCTTTAAATAACAAAATAGAGATCTTTCCCTTTTCAAACCTCTTTCCATGTGAAGCCGATACCTGCATAAAAGTCAGAGTTTCCGGCTTCTTTTCGGTGAAATTTTCCCAATTCTTTAACACGTAGTTTATAATCCGGTTAATCATTGTTGTTCTTGTTTTTATTTCTGCGCGACTATAAAGTACGACGCTACGTGGTTATCGATCTTTTTCTCGGCTACGGCTTTCATCTCTCTTAATCTAACTTCTTGCTCTAAGCTGCCTTTAGGTTTCTCGGCATCCATATAGCGAAGGAAAAAATCTAGCGCCCGCTTATCATTTAAAGGAACAATAAAAGTGCAGGTTTTGTAATCAGGAATAGGATAGAAAAATTCTATAGAGCTAAACCCCGCTTGCTTGAGCAATGCAGAATAACCATCCATTGTATATGTGTAAGTGCGATAATCGCGACCATAAATGGATTGCATTTTCTTGTTAGCTTGCTCTCTAGGAAGATAAGTAATATGCTCGATGCCTGTATGATCATCAGGCGCCCCAAGTAAGTACTTAAACCCGTGACTATTTTCGATCCCTATCAGTAGCTTTCCTGCAGGTTTTAAAACCCTAAAAACTTCCGATAAAGCTTGTTCTTGTAGCTTGCCCGGTTCTCCAACTTCCACCGAAGCGCCAATCCATTCTAATACTCCGCTCATAACAGCAAAATCAAAAGTGCTATCAAGAAACGGAAGCTTAAGAGCATTGGCGCAAACAAAAAATATTGTTTTAACATTTTCTTGATCAGCGCGCTTTTGCACAAACCGTAACCGATGCCAAGTACCATCTAAGGCAACAACCCTTGCGCCAAAAGATCTGGCAATCCCAATAGCACTATTGCCCCAACCAGACCCTATGTCAAGTACGATAGAATTCTTATCGACATCCAAAAGATTAGCAAAGTCTGATCTTGTTTGATCGCATATTATTGTACGCAACCAAGGATTATTTTCTGTCCATCGATATATAACCTTCTCCCAGCGTGATTCATTTAGCTCGTCGACTAGCCGTTCCATATCCTCTTCTGGGAAATCGCCATAATATTTAGTGTTGTTTGTAAGGATTGGTATACCATTAGAAACGATAAAAGTCTCTTTGCATGATGAACACTGCAACTTATCAGTTTGTAAACGAATTAACAGATTGCGGCAGTGGGGGCATACTACTTCAATCCCATGCATTTTATTTTTTCGCTTCCCATCTATGAGCTAAATTCACGAGGCCCCTATAAGCTTTTTCTGTTTGGACTATAAATCCAGCGTATTTCCCTAGCCAGTCATAAGCTAATCGCTCAGTCTCACCAAAGGCTACAACATTTAGATAGTAATTGCCCTTTAGAAATGGGTTTTGCTCAATGATCAAATCGATAGTGCCACTGCTTTCTGGAATAATCCTCACGCCATCCATTGCAGTATTAATGCCCGAGCAGTAAGTTCCGTCGTTAGCGTAGAACCCAACTCCGAAATTAAGTTTGCCAACAGGCTCAAACATACTATAGCCAATCCTTATAATTATAGTATCTCCGGTATTAAACAGCGTTGTTTCGACTTCATCGCGATCGAGTAATTGTATATTAGTAATCCTTACTTCTCCGCTACCCCAACGATCAATAGCTGCCTTAAGTTGATTTTGTTTGTTAAATTCAGCTTGCCTTTTCGCAAGAGCACCGATGTTCATTTGTTCGTATTTGTTTAAAACATAATCTGTTGGTCCTTCACATACCACTTTCCCTTGATTTAAAAGAAGCACACGATCGCAAAACTCGTGTATGCTTGACAATGTATGGCTTACAATGATGATTGTTTTGCCTTCATTCTTAAGGCGCTTAAATGCTTCAAAGCATTTATTTTGAAAACTCACATCTCCAACTGCAAGAACCTCATCAACCAATAAAATATCGGGGTTTACGTTTATAGCAACAGCAAAACCTAGCCGTGCATACATACCTGATGAATAGTTTTTCACTGGAATATCTATAAATTGCCCCAACTCTGCAAATTCTACAATGCTACTAAACAATTTATCTATTTCTCTTCGTTTGAGGCCTAAAATAGACCCGTTTAAATAAACGTTTTCTCTTCCAGTTAAGTCCGGATGAAATCCAGCTCCAAGCTCAAGAAGTGCTGAAACTCGCCCATTAATTGTTATTTTTCCTTTTGTGGGCGGAAGTACTTTCGCAATACATTTCAAAAGAGTGCTCTTGCCAGAGCCATTTTCGCCAACAATTCCAAGCGTTGTTCCCTTTGTAACACAAAAGTTTACATCTTGCAGCGCCCAAAAATCTTCATAAGCTCTGCGGCGTCCAAGTTTTGCAAGAGCTTCTTTTAAGGTGGTTCCCTTATCGTGATAGAGGCGAAATTTCTCCGAAACATTTTCCACCTTTATTGCAATATCTTGCTCAAGAGGCCTTTTATGAAAAGAAACAGTATCTCCAATTGCTAGCAAAGCTTATACCTCTTTTGCAAATGATTTGGAAAGCCTGTTAAATACCGTATAACCCATGACAAATATTGCTACAGAGCTAGTAAATGCTAGAGATGTAACCATCAAGCTAGGAGCAACATTTGAAAAAAGAGCCTCTCTATATAGCAGAATTATATATGTCATGGGGTTTAGCTTAAGAAAAAACTGAAGCTTTGAAGGAACCATTTCCAGTTTATAAACTATAGGTGTTGCGAAAAACCATAAAAGAAGAATAACGCTTAATAATTGCTGGATATCTCGAAAATAGACGTTTGCGCTTGCAAAAAAGAGACAAAGCCCTGAGACTAGAATACTTTCCAATGCAATCGCCAGCATTAGAACAGGAATAAAATAATAGAACCTATATCCATATAATAAAAGGAATGCAAACAACACTACTAGCTCAAGCATGAAAGTAACCAGATTTGCGGCTACAACAGATATAACAAGGAATTCTCTTGGGAAATAAACTTTTTTAACCAAACTAGCATTTCCAATAATACTAGCAACTGATGATGATAGTGAAAGCGCTAAAAAATTCCACGGAAGAAGACCTACCAGAAGAAAGATTGGGTAATTAGCAATTCCCCTGCTTTTAAATACAACTCCAAAAATAAATGTATAAACTGCCATAAGGATAAATGGATTTATAAATGACCACAGGAAACCAAGCATTGAATTCTTATACTTTAGTTTTAGCTCTTTAGCTATCAAATTAAGCAACAGCTCGTTATGCTCGACATATTCTTTTAGCTTGACACTTAAAAGCGACATGATTCCCTTCAACCAGATAGTCGGGTTTGCTGCCGATAGTTGTAAAGACATTTAAGCCCTAAAATTATACCAAAAAGCAATAACGTAGATTAAGTTGTGCCACACATCGGACAAAGATCTAAAAACCAGCGAAAAAGAGGCGATTTAGATCCGGTAAACGATAGATTCCTTATTTAGATGTTTCTAAGCTAAATGAATTTTCAACGTCGCCTTCCTTAACGCTTAGTAACTGTGTAATTCAAGCATTGAGGTTGTCAAGGTAGACTTAAGATTCTCGAGGTTTCCCCAGCTAAAGACAACGTAGGCCTTTGCAATATTCTACTTTGCTATTGCAGTCAAAACCAAACAGTTATGCAGCTTCCCGGAGAAGAATGATCTATATACAAGAAGACTCCACTTTTTGGCCTCGACTAGCCTAACCCATTAGCTTTTGGTATATCCTATCTTAATTAAACTATGTCTCATCGCTGAATAATAGAGCTTGAAAGGTCGTCTGCGCTCGCATTCAGCTTTTTGCCACCTCGCAATGATTTAGGATATTTATACATGTGCTAGCCTCGCCTTTTGGAAAATACGCGAAGGTGTGCGATGCAAAGCGTGCAAGTCGAAAGCCCTCCACGTGGGTATTCGACTGCTGAAAACGGCGGTTTTCGCGGAGCGATTCTCGATCAAGCCGTTAGCGAACTGACTTGCGGCTTCCGATCGAGAGAGCCCAAGTAACTTTCCTTAATCGAACGGAATTCGGCCTTCATAGCTCGACCGACTCCTATATATTCGAGCCCGCTTTTCTTCACCGCCGCCGGGTCGAGAAAGTTGCGACCATCCGCGACGATCGGCTTCTTGAGAAGGGCTTTTATCCTCGCGAAGTCGAGCTCTCTGAACTCGGGCCACTCGGTGGCGATAGCCAGAGCGTGGCTACCTCGGCAGGCCTCGTATGGATCGGCGCTAAACTTCGCCCCCGGAAGTACGCCCTTCGCTTTTTCCATCGCCCTTGGGTCGTAAGCCCTCACTTCGGCGCCTTCCTCCAGAAGCAGGCGAATTACGTCGATCGCGGCCGATTCCCTGACGTCGTCGGTGTTCGGCTTAAAAGATAAACCCAGCACGGCTATCGTCTTTCCGGACAGACTACCTCCCAAAGCCGCCTTTATCTTTTCCACAAAGCGCACCCTCTGCCCGTTGTTGACGTCGATCACCGCTCTCAGCAGCTTAAAGTTGTGTCCTCGCTCAGAGCATATCTGGTCCAGCGCTCGCGTGTCCTTCGGAAAGCAGGATCCTCCATAGCCCAAGCCGGCCTTCAAGAAGCCCTTTCCGATTCGCGGGTCGTATCCCATACCCTCGGCGACGCCTTCAACGTCCGCTCCCACCAACTCGCAGAGGTGAGCGATTTCGTTGATGAAAGAGATCTTGGTCGCGAGGAATGCGTTGGAGGCATATTTGATAACCTCGGCGGTTCGAACGTCCGTGACGAGCATCGGCGCGTCTATGCCGGCATAGATCTCTTTGAGCATCCCTATCGCTCTCTCCGAATTCGCCCCGATGACGATCCGATCGGGCTTAATCCTGTCTGCAATGGCCGTGCCTTCGCGCAAAAACTCAGGATTTGAGGCGACGTCGAACTCCTCCCGCGAGTTCTCCCTTATGATTTCGGCGATTTTTTCGGCCGTCCCCACGGGAACGGTGCTCACGTTGACCACCAGTTTATACCCGTCCATCGACCGGGCGATATCGAGGGCGGCCCGTACCACGTTTCGAATGTCCGCCTCGCCGCTTTCTCTGGGCGGCGTGCTTACGGCTATGAAAATGGCATCGGATCCGACCACGGCCGAAGCTGTGTTAGTCGTGAACCTGAGCTTGCCCGCGGACGATGTTCGACGGATGAGCTCTTCGAGTCCGGGCTCGTAAAAATGGGGCTTCCCTTTTTTAAGACCTTCGATCGCCTCTCGATCGATATCGGCGCAGATTACCCGATGACCCGAATCGGAAAAGCAGGCCCCGATCACGAGCCCCACGTGCCCACAGCCGATAACGGCTAACCGCATGCGGCCCCCTTCATCGCCGGAAACGGAATGCCAGCGCCTTTTCGGCGCCCGAGCCCCGCGGACCGAAACCGCGGCAGTCCGATCGACGCAGATCGTCGCATCAGGCTGCCGCTCGGTCCACAACCGCGGGAAGCAGCTCCGCAAGCGCTTCCGCGGCCTGCCGAATTATGTATTCCTGCCTCTCCTCCATTCCCAACCAGATGGGCAACCTAACCAACCGATTTGCGGAGCCCTCCGTGACCGCGAGCGAACCGCAGCGGCGCCCGTATTTCAATCCGGCCGGAGAATCATGAAGGGGGACGTAGTGGAAGGCGACCTCGATGCCCCTTTCTTTGAGCAGGGAGATGAAGGTGGCGCGGCTTTTTTCATCCGGCAAAAGCATGTAGTATAAGTGGCCGTTGTGCTCGCACTCCGGCGGAACGATCGGGCGACGTGAGCCGGTCGTCTCCTCTAAAACCGAGAATGCCGCGTGGTAACCATCCCATATCCGCCGGCGGCGGTCGGTTATCTCTTGCGCGCGCTCCAACTGCGCCCAGAGAAATGCCGCGCTCAGCTCGCTCGGCAGGTACGAAGAACCGATATCAACCCAGGTGTACTTGTCAACCTGGCCCCTAAAGAACTGGCTGCGATTCGTTCCCTTTTCCCTTACGATCTCCGCCCGCTCGATGAGGCTCGGATCGTTTATCAAAAGAGCCCCACCCTCGCCCGAGGTTACGTTCTTCGTCTCGTGAAAGCTCACGACCGCCAGGTGCCCTATGCCGCCAAGCGGCCTTCCCTTGTAGGTCGCGAGCAGGCCCTGAGCGGCATCCTCTATGACGATTAGCCCGTGCCTTTTGGCTATGTCCATTATCGCGTCCATTTCGCACGCAACCCCGGCATAGTGTACCGGCACTATGGCCTTGGTCTTCTCCGTGATCGCCGCCTCTATCTTTGACTCATCGATGTTCAGCGTATCGGCTCTAATGTCGACGAAAACCGGAATTCCCCCTTTGAGGACGAAAGCATTGGCCGTGGAGACGAAAGTGTAAGAAGGCATGATCACTTCGTCTCCGGGTCGAATGTCGGCCAAGATCGCCGCCATCTCGAGCGCGGCCGTGCAAGAGTGAGTAAGGAGAGCCTTTTTGCATCCGATGTGATTTTCCAGCCACGCTTCGCATTTCTCGGTGAAAACTCCATCCCCTGATAGATGACCGCTTTTTATGGCCTTGGCCACGTATTCCAGCTCTTTGCCCGCAATATGAGCCTTGTTAAAGGGGATCTCCATGAGTTAGCCGACCCTCGATCGAACAGCAGCTCGATCGCTGCCAGATTGAAAACCCGAGCCTTTTGGCCCTCTCATCCATCTATACCCAAGGCGAAACCGGGCGCCGCGAATACAGAAGCGGATGTTTGAGAACCGTCATCCAGCATGCCTCGGAGACGAAGGAATGTCACGGCTGCTCCCACCGGAGATTTGCCAAACGCGCGGATTAGAATCGATCGCGTTTATTCGGGCGAGCGGAATCACGCGTTTAGGGCGATCATTCGGCGGATGGATGATCGTTCGCGCGTAGGTCGAACGTCCCAATCCGTTGTAGCAACTGTCTTTCGCCCGCTATCTTATGGACTTTTCAAGGTGCAAGATAAGCGCATCAGATGCGGGAGGCAGAGGTTGCCACT